>Ga0209136_1000951_pt1 | contig 19933 bp, 17 predicted proteins | sample SaaInl0LU_22_DNA_FD_184640 | JGI IMG/M metagenome (GOLD analysis project Ga0209136, IMG submission 184640) | Marine microbial communities from expanding oxygen minimum zones in the Saanich Inlet - ESP_90LU_22_DNA (SPAdes) (version 2) | ecosystem: Environmental > Aquatic > Marine > Intertidal... | reverse complement strand
CCCTTCAGAAAATAAGTGTTCAATAGATTTGGCGCTTTTTAAGCGTTCTTTTTGTCCTAGAGAAAAACGCCCCGAAAGATATTTTTTGGACGTTTCTATCGGTTGATTTTTGTTTAAACCTGCGGTATCTTGATCTGACACTTTTATTTGCTTTTAGGACCTAATAGGTTGTTTTAATGCGTCAGTTATTCTTCTGCAGATTGGAGTGAGTTATTGTCCAAATCAGCATCGGCCATAAGGCCAGATGGATCAATTTGAATCGCTTTTATACTTTGATAAGGCTTAGAAATAGTAAACTCATAGCTTGGATAAGCCCAAGCCCAGTTAGGCAATACTGTTCTTTCAATGCTTGGATAAGGATTCTCTTTCCCGCCTCGCATCATCCTAAGAGGTACATAAAATGTTTCTTGACTCCCATCCTGGTACACCACTAAAATATCTAGAGGCATAGGCATTAAACCTTTTCTTTCTAAGACCACTGTGGTGTTTTCAAGGTCTTCCGCAACCACCTCTTGAATGGCGTAATCTATGGTATTGGTGGTTTGTGTCCAATCCATTAAATACCAATCTAACTGAAGCCCTGACACTTTTTCTGCAGTTCTTTTAATGTCGTTTGGCGTTGGGTGCTTGAATTTAAAGTCTGTGTAGTATTTTTTAAGGGTTTCCATCAGTTTGTCTTGGCCAATGATATACCCCAATTGAGACAAGAAAATAGACCCTTTCGAATAAGCGGCAATGCTGTAAGCACTATTAAATTCGTATCGGTCTGAATGGGTGGTTTGAGGCTGTTCTTTTCCAGACTTTATTAAATACTGGTAGCCCCTATAACTCCCTGCAAATGGATTTTCTGATGGTTTTTCACTGAGTTCTTGCATACACAAACTCGAGATAAAAGAGGTGAATCCCTCGTCCATCCATGAGTGCTTGGCTTCGTTGGTAGCTAAAATATGTTGGAACCATGAGTGGGCCATTTCATGCGCCATTACGCCTATTAAAGAGTTTAATTTACGCTCTCCTGTGATTAGGGTGCTCATGGCGTATTCCATTCCGCCATCTCCTCCTTGGATTACACTGTATTGCTCATAAGGATAAGGACCAACATTTTTGCTAAAAAACGCCATAGCTTGTGCTGTTTTTGGCTGTAAGGCCTTCCAGTTTTCTACCAATTCAGGCTTGTTTTTATACAAGAAATGAAGGATTGGTCCATTTTCCATTTCAAGGACGTCATGAGTGTACTCTGGGTCTGCTGCCCACATAAAATCATGTACCATAGGTGCTTTAAAATGCCAGCTTAAGGTATTTCCTCTTTGCTTTTTAACCTTTGTTCCAGGAGCCTCATATCCGTGTCCAATTTCCTGTGGGTTTTGTAAATAGCCTGTTCCGCCAATGGTATAATTTTTATCTAAGGTAATGGTTACGTCATAGTCTCCCCAAACGCCGTGAAATTCTCTAGCAATATAAGGGTCTGCGTGCCAGCCTTCAAAGTCGTATTCTGCCATTTTAGGATACCACTGAGACATAGATAAAGCCACTCCTTCAGAGCTGTTTCTTCCAGAACGCCTAATTTGTAGTGGTACCTGTCCATTAAATTCTAAGCTAAAAACCACCGTTTCTCCTGGCGCTATAGGTTCTGCAAGAATGGCTTGCAATACCGTTCCGTCTACCGTAAAGTTTACGGGTTTTCCATTTTGGACTAAGTTTTTTACATCTAAAAACCCAATTTCATTTGGACTTAGCGGGCTAATCCTGCTTTTTTTGTCCTCCATCATTCTTCCGTCTGGATCTTCAATACTACTCAATCGCGCATCCATTTCTGATCCGGGTTGAAAGGCATTGAAATAAAGGTGATAAAACACCTGATTCAATGCGTCTGGAGAGTTGTTGGTATAAGAGATTTGTTGGGTTCCCTGGTATTGAAATGTATTTACGTCCATGGTAACATCCATGGTATAATTAGCTTCTTGTTGCCAGTAATGCGTGTTTTGAGCCGTTGCGGCAACAGAAAGTGCTAAGGCGAATAATGCCACTACACGTTTAGCGAATAAAATCATATTTATTTAAATTAAATTTATTGTCTTGTATTTGTTTGGCTAAAATTAAAGCATTGTAGGCATTTATCATCCTTCCTGAGACAGAAAGACTGCTAAAGGGAACCTTTTTGTCTGGATCTGAAGGTAAAATTACTGGAATTTCTGAGCGTACTCCAGAGAGCATGAGTATTTTTTTAACCTCTGCTGCACGTAGATTTGGATAGATAGACCAAACTAGGGCGGCAACGCCGGCTGCGCCGGGGGCTGCCATGGAGGTGCCATCTTGGAAGTCGTATTCCCCCCCTGGCATGGTGGAATAAATGGCTCCTCCAGGCGCAAAGACGTCTACATTAATTTTTCCATAATTTGAAAAATCCGCCACTAAATTTTCCCCCAACTCACTTGTTAAAGCCCCTACTGTGAGTACGTTATTGGCAATCTCTGGACCGTTGTTAATTTGATCGTTGGGAAAATTTGGGTGGCTAGGATGGTCTAGATCATCTCCCTCATTTCCTGCTGCATGAACGATTAAGACGTCTTTAGATGCCGCGTATTTTATGGCCTCGTACACCCATTCCACATTTGGAGAATAGGATTTTCCAAAACTTGCGTTGATGATTTTTGCGCCATTGTCTACCGCATAACGAATTCCTAAAGCAATGTCTTTGTCGTATTCATCTCCATTGGGCACTGCTCTTAAGGCCATAATTTTTACTTGAGCAGCAGCGCCATTTATACCCAATCCATTGTCTCTTTGTGCCCCAATAATTCCAGCAACATGGGTTCCGTGACTTTCCTCTGGAAGCCTGTTTTTAGGATCTCCGTTGCCGTAGGGAACGTCTAAAATATCGTATGGATTGTCTCCTACTACAACCCTTCCATCAAAGTTTTTATTGAGATTGTAGTCTGCTAGTTCACTAAAATGAGTCACACCGGCATTGAGCTCTTTGAGCACCTGCGGAATACTGTCTGCAAAAGAAAACATTTGCTTTAGCACCCCTATTTTTTGCTGCAGCATAATACTATTGGTTTCAAAGCTTTCAAGATCTGCAAGGGAGTAACGGTCTTTACCAAGCGCCTTTTTAACGGCTGCATTGGCGGTTTCTACCGCCATTAAAATTTGTCTGTACTGGTCCTTGTCCTGAAGTGCCTTGGGAAGTGCTTTTTCTAATTCTTTTTGTGCGCGCTTTTGAAGGGCTGTGTCCCCAAGTTTTAATGCGACAATTCGCGTTACCTCTACTTGTTCGTGGTAAGATTCTCCCAGAAAATTATAACCGTGTAGATCATCTGTGTAGCCGTTGTTGTCGTCGTCAACTTCATTGGCCGCGATTTCTTTTTCGTTGGTCCAAAGTTGGTTTTTTAAGTCTTCATGTAAGAGGTCAATCCCAGAATCTAACACAGCCACGGTAATGCTGTTAGACTTGAGGCCATTGTCTTTAATGTAGGCATAGGCTTTTTCCAAACCCATTCCTGGAATACTATCTGTATAAGGATCCTTGTGGGGCCATTGTTTTTTCTCATCTAAGCTTAGGGCTGTTTTTTTTCCAGTGAGCACAGGGGTTTCCACCACAAAAGAGGGCGGCAAAGCTTTACAACTGGCCAGTAAAAACAACAGCAGTAAAGGTTTAAAAAAACCGCCACATATTGACCTGTGTAGGGCTAGATATTTTGAGGGTACTGCTACATATTTCGTTTTTAGGTCTGCATGTTTTGTGGGTAGCTCCATAAATTTTGTGGGTAGGGACATGTATTTCTTGTGTGTGCTCATATATTTCGTGTGTAGGGTCTTGAGGTCAGTTTAAAACCTAATTAAATAATTCTGAAAAAGTGAATATTTGATCCAAGCGAACGCCTTTTTCGGTCTGTTTAACGGTAATGACTTCATGGTGTGCGTCGTGCTCCAAAAACAAATAATATCCCTGGCTTGCTGCCAGATTTAAGAAACAGGCTTTTTCTTCTAAGGTCAATAGCGGTCTGGTGTCATAGCCCATGACATAAGGTAGGGGAATATGGCCTGTTGTGGGCAATAAATCTCCCATAAAGACCAATGTTTTTCCCTGGTATTGTATCATTGGAAGCATTTGCTTTTCCGTGTGACCGTCTGCATAAAATACCTCAAAATTAAAATCAGAAGCGCGCTCCACCACCTGAGCATTGTCCCTTAGAAACCGCAGTTGCCCCGCTTCTTTTATGGGCTGTAAATTTTCTCTTAAAAAAGAGGCTTTTTCCCTGGCGTTGGGTTCTGTAGCCCATTTCCAATGATTTTTATTGGTCCAAAAATGAGCGTTTTTAAAAGCCATTTCATAGCCAGAATGGTCTTTATTCCACTGCACTGCTCCCCCCACATGATCAAAATGAAGGTGGGATAAAAAGACGTCTGTTACCTCATCCATTGAAAAACCAGCCTTTTCAATGGAATCCTTTAAATTATGAGACCCCCAAGGACTGTAATATCCAAAGAACTTATCGGACTGTTTGTGGCCCATTCCAGTGTCTATAAGCGTGAGCTTGTTGCTTTCTTCTATGAGTAAGCAACGGGCAGCAATATCGATGAGGTTATTGGCGTCTGCTGGATTGGTGCGTTGCCAAATGGTTTTAGGTACTACGCCAAACATACCGCCACCGTCTAATTTAAAATTACCTGCTTCTATTGGATGTAAAACCATCGTTGCTATTTTTCTATCTTTGAGAGATAAATTTAATCAAAACCAAGCCTTTAAAAAGCCAAAAAAAGCTTAAATTCAAGTTTTGGCGGCGGACACTACCCTTTGGTCGTATCCGTATTGTTATTAAAAGCTTATACGAATAAAGAGTTTTTCCTATGATTGAACTTGCTGGTATAATTATTTTAGGTATAGTAGCCCAGTGGATGGCATGGCGATTAAAATTACCTGCTATCTTGCCGCTTATTTTAATAGGTTTATTGGTAGGGCCTATCGCTACCTTTTATACTGCAGACGGCGCCAAACTTATTGAGCCTATATGGAACGGCACCAAAGGTTTGTTTCCTGGAGACGGCTTGTATTATTTTGTTTCCCTAGCCATTAGTATTATTCTTTTTGAAGGAGGTCTTACCCTAAAAAGATCCGAAATTGCCACAACAGGACCGGTGATTTCTAAACTCATTACCTTGGGTTCTACTGTGACCTTTTTTGGCGCAGGAATTGCGTCTCATTTAATCTTTGGCCTGAGTTGGCCTATGGCGTTTTTATTTTCGGCTTTGATTATAGTCACTGGACCTACAGTGATCACACCTATATTGAGAAACATTCCCCTTAAAAAGGAAGTTTCTGCTATTTTAAAATGGGAAGGCATACTCATAGATCCAATAGGTGCTTTGGTAGCCGTATTGGTGTACGAATTCATCAGTGTAGAAGGCGGACAAGCATTTACTCAAACGGCATTAATTGCCTTTGGAAAAATATTACTTTTTGGATTTAGTTTTGGGTTTACCTTTGCCCACGCCTTAGTGTTTGTCATTAAAAAACGCTTTATCCCGCATTACTTACTGAACGTAGCCTCTTTGTCAATGGTGTTATTGGTTTTTGTTACCTCTGACTTATTTGCCCATGAATCGGGTCTTTTGGCTGTGGTTGTGATGGGAATGGTTATGGGAAATATAAACCTACCCAACCTCAAGGAGCTGTTGTATTTCAAAGAGTCTTTAAGCGTACTACTCATCTCTATTCTCTTTATATTACTGGCTGCAAACATTAATATAGACCAATTAATGCTACTTTACGATTGGCGCACCGCTATGTTGTTTGCCGCAATTATTTTAGTGGTACGTCCTTTAGGGGTCTTTTTGAGCAGTTCGGGATCTGGTTTACAATTTAAAGAGAAATTGTTTATTGGTTGGGTGGGCCCTAGAGGTATTGTCGCAGCCGGTATTGCCTCTTTGTTTGGATCTAAATTAGTTGCTAGAGGAGAAGTTGGGGCAGAGTATATTACCCCTTTGGTCTTTATGATTGTATTGGGAACAGTTTTGTTAAATGCCACTACCGCTAGAATTGTAGCCAAATGGCTGGGCGTGTTTTTAAAGAAATCAGAGGGAATCTTAATGGTTGGCGCTGCGCCAGCATCTAGATTAATTGCCCAGTACCTTCAGGACAATGACCGTCATGTGGTGCTTATAGACAGTAACGAGAATAACATTAGTGCTGCCAAAGAAAAAGGCATAGATGCCCTTACAGCTAATATATATTCGGACAATCTAGCAGACAATTTAGAACTCAATGACGTAGGCTATTTAATGGCCCTTACAGGAAATGCAGAGATCAATGATTTTGCCTTAAATAGATTTACTGAACAGTTTGGTGAGAACGGTGCATTTAGACTCATTCACGCTAATGAAAAGGGAAATAAAGCCCTACAAAACAAACAGCATTTATTCTCTAGCACCCATGATTATATCGCTTTAGAAGAAACTGCTCGTTTGTTTCCACAGGTGTTGGAACTCACTTTTAAAGACCAATCTCATTACGAGAATGTCATGCAGCAAGCGGCAAAAGCCCCTAACAGCATTCCGTTGTTTTTAAAAGACAAAGAGGGAGATTTAAAAATTATCCCTTCTTATGAGACACAATCCAATGAATCTAAAGAAGGCATGCGCCTGGTGTATTTAGGAAAACCCTTAGTCGTTTAATTTAAGCACCGCCATAAATGCTTCTTGTGGAATCTCTACATTCCCCACTTGACGCATACGTTTCTTTCCTTTCTTTTGCTTTTCAAGGAGTTTTCTCTTTCGAGAAATATCTCCTCCATAACATTTAGCGGTAACATCTTTCCTGAGTGCCTTAATGGTTTCTCTGGAGATAATTTTAGCGCCAATGGCTGCTTGGATAGGAATGTCGAACTGTTGACGCGGTATGAGTGCCCTGAGTTTTTCACACATTTTCTTTCCAATAATTGGCGCGGTGTCTGCGTGAATAAGCGCAGAAAGCGCGTCTACCGGCTGAGCGTTCAATAAAATATCTACACGAACCAGCTTTGAAACCTTCATCCCTATTGGGGCGTAGTCAAAAGAAGCATATCCCTTAGACACCGTTTTTAAACGGTCGTAAAAATCAAAGACAATCTCCGCCAAAGGCATGTCAAAAGTCAATTCCACCCTATCTGTGGTGAGGTACGTTTGGTTGGTGATAATCCCTCTCTTGTCAATACAAAGCGACATTACATTCCCAACATAATCAGACTTTGTAATGATCGTTGCCTTAATATAAGGTTCCTCTACACGGTCTAAAGTAGAGGGGTCAGGTAGGTCAGAAGGGTTGTTTACAATTATAGGTGTTTCAGTATCTTTTCTAGTAAATGCGTGGTAACTTACGTTTGGAACCGTAGTAATTACAGTCATTTCAAATTCACGCTCCAAGCGTTCTTGAATAATTTCCATGTGGAGCATTCCTAAAAAACCACACCTAAACCCAAAGCCTAAGGCCGCAGAGCTCTCTGGAACAAAAACCAGCGAAGCGTCGTTGAGTTGTAGTTTCTCCATAGAGGACCTAAGCTCTTCGTAATCTTCCGTGTCTACAGGATAAATTCCAGCAAATACCATAGGCTTTACATCTTCAAACCCTCCAATAGGTTTTTGAGTAGGGTTTGCTGCGTCTGTGATGGTGTCTCCCACCTTTACTTCTTTGGCTTCTTTTATTCCTGTGATTAAATAACCTACATCCCCAGCCTTAACCGACTGTTTTACTTGTTGTGTGAGTTTTAAAGTACCTACCTCATCTGCAAAATAATGCTTGCCCGTGGCGACGAATTTTATTTTTTGACCTTTTTTAATTTCACCATTAATCACCCTGAAATACGTTTCTACCCCTCTAAATGGGTTATAAACAGAGTCAAATATTAAGGCCTGCAACGGTTCATCTACATTACCAACAGGCGCTGGAACACGGTCAATAATTGCATCTAAGATGGCCTCTATACCCAAACCAGTTTTGGCCGATGCCGGAATGACTTCCTCCGCCTTACAGCCCAATAAATCTACAATGTCGTCCGTAACCTCTTCAGGATTGGCAGAAGGTAAATCTACCTTGTTCAATACCGGAATAATTTCCAGATCGTTTTCTAGGGCCAGGTAAAGGTTAGAGATGGTTTGTGCTTGTATGCTCTGTGCTGCGTCTACAATTAAAAGCGCACCTTCACAGGCAGCAATAGATCTAGATACCTCGTAGGAAAAATCTACGTGGCCAGGAGTATCTATTAAATTTAAGATATAGGTCTCTCCATTTCTAGTGTACTCCATTTGAATGGCGTGACTCTTAATGGTAATTCCTCGCTCTCTTTCGAGATCCATACTGTCTAGCAGTTGGTTTTGTTTTTCTCTTTCTGTCACCGTTCCTGTAAAATCTAACAAACGGTCTGCCAAGGTACTTTTACCGTGGTCAATGTGAGCGATAATACAGAAGTTTCGAATATTTTTCATGCGTATAGGGCCTATAAAGCTGCAAATATAGGCTAAAAATACGTCCAAACCATTGCCTTACAGCGTCACTTGCGTATCTTTGCCCCATAATTTTAATCTGTGCACTATGCCACGCATTGGAGACATTGAACTTCCAGACTTCCCACTGTTACTCGCTCCTATGGAAGATGTGAGCGACCCACCTTTTCGCGCTTTGTGCAAAGAGCAGGGGGCAGACGTGGTATATACTGAATTTATTTCTTCAGAAGGGCTCATTAGAGACGCTGCTAAGAGCACCATGAAGCTGGATATTTACGAAAAAGAACGCCCTGTGGGTATTCAAATATTTGGCGCAGAAATGGACTCCATGCTTCAGGCCATAGAAATTGTAGAAGCCTCAAAACCAGATATTATAGACATTAATTTTGGTTGCCCTGTGAAGAAGGTGGTCTGTAAAAACGCAGGCGCCGGAATATTAAGAGACATTCCCTTAATGGTCAAGCTCACAGAGGCGATGGTGAAACACACCCATCTTCCGGTGACGGTAAAAACTAGATTGGGGTGGGACTCAGACAGCATTAAAATTGTAGAGGTGGCAGAGCGCCTACAAGACGTTGGGATTGCAGCCATTTCTATACACGGAAGAACCCGAGTTCAAATGTATAAAGGCCAAGCAGATTGGGGGCCTATTGCAGAAGTTAAGAACAACCCTAGAATGCATATTCCAGTCTTTGGAAACGGAGACGTAGACACGCCAGAAATGGCTGTTAAAATGCGTGACGAATACGGTTTAGACGGCGCAATGATTGGCAGGGCTAGTATTGGTTATCCTTGGTTTTTTAACGAGGTAAAACACTTTTTTAAGACAGGCACACACAAAGCGCCACCGACTTTAGAGGAGCGCGTAGAAGCCGCTAGAAGACACCTTCAGATGTCTATTGACTGGAAGGGAGAAAAGCTAGGTGTTTTTGAAACCAGAAGGCATTATACCAACTATTTCAAGGGCATTCCAAACTTCAAGGAATACCGAATGAAGATGGTTACTTCAGATGAGTCTAAAGATGTTTTTGACGCTTTTGATGAGGTGCTAGAGGTATTTTCTCACCACGAGTTTGTTTAAAAAAGGATCGGCCAGAGGCCTTAAGCCGTTTTAATGAGTTTTTCATTCACCCTGAGGCTTGCCACCCAAGAGGCCAGTACCCCTAAAACACTTATGGTGCCTAGGACTACGCCTACATTGAACCACTCAAAAGAAACTGGGTAGGCCAAACTGGCCGATATTCTCAACCATCCAAATACCATTTGTGAGCCAATTAAAAGGCTGGCTACTCCAATTCCTATCAGCCCGCCAAATATCGAAACCACTAGGCCTTGAAGGAAATAAATTCGTCTGATTTCTCGAATGCTCAATCCCATATGGAACAAGGTTTTGCTATTGCCTTTTTTGTCTAATATCATCATAATTAAGGCACCTACTAAGTTAAATAAGGCTACGATAAGTACCAGGGTAAAGATGAGGTAGGTGGCTATATTTTCCGTGTTGAGCATTTTGTATAAGCCGCTATTGAGTTGCGCCCTGTTTTTAACCACTACTTTTTCTAAAAGTATTTGGGACAACTGTAGGGAGATTAAATCTTCGTTGGCTCCTGCGTTGAGCTTTAAGTTTAGTGCGCTTATTTCGCGCGGGTTTTTTTCTAAGAGCTGCTGGGCAAAATCTAAACTAGTGAAGAGGTATTTTTCGTCAATTTCTGCCTCTATTGCATACACTCCGCTAATGGTTGTATTGGCTTCTGTGTAGGGCTTGCTTCCAAATCCCATTCCGCCACTTTTCTTTTTTAAGGGCCTTGGGATTAGAATTTTTAATGGACTGTAGTAGTCTTGAATGCTCAGGCTTAATGTATTGGCTAAGCCTATTCCCACCACACTTTCTCCTGACAGGTTCCAGTTGCCGGCATAAATAACACTGTCTACTGCGATCACTTTTCGGTAGTTTTGGTCTACCCCCTTGAGATAAGCAATTTGGCTTTTTTCTCTGTGGCTCAGGTACACTTTTTCTTCTATTTCTTTGGCGTAAAAAGCCACTCCTTCAAGCGATTCTATGGCATTTTCTTGCGCAGAGGTCAGTTCAAAATACTTCCCACTTTTAGGAAGCACTTTGAGGGCTGGATCAAAACTATTGCTGAACGACAGGCTGAATTCTTTAAGCCCCGAAAAGCCAGAGAGTACAATAAATAATGCGGCAGCACCTATGACTACCACAAAGAAGGTCATGTAATTAATGAGGTTCACCGCGTTCTGTGAACTTTTGGCGAGAAGGTATCTTTTGGCTATGTAAAAAGGGACATACACCCTATGCCTTTTTTCTTTTTTCTAGTAAATCTGGGTCTTTAATAGGGTTGTTTTCTCCTTTTAAAGAACGGTCAATGCCGTCTAAATAGGCTAAGGTGTCGTCTATAAAAAACAACAACTGTGGCATTCTTCTTAGTTGGTTTCTGGTTCGCTTGGCCAGTTCGTGTTTGATTAAAGGCTGGTTGGACTGTATGCCCTCTAACATTTCTTTGGCGCGGTCTTCTGGAAAAATACTCAAATACACTTTTGCAATGGAAAGGTCTGTAGTGACGCTTACCTTACTGACAGAAATTAACAATCCCTTTAGGCCGCCATCTGTTGCGGCGCGTTGCAATACGTCTGCCATGTCTTTCTGAATGACTCCTGCTATTTTTTTCTGACGTTGTGTTTCTTCCATGCCACAAAAATACGCACAATATTGTGTACTTTAGTGGGATAAGCGCAAAACCAGCGTTTTTTATTCAAAATCTGTTTTTAACCTAAATAAAAATAAATGAGCTCTTTAGTCCCTGGCGCAGAGAAAATAGACCACATTGGTATTGCGGTCAAAGACTTAGACGCTGCAGAGAAAACCTACAGTCAACTCTTGGGTGTGGCGCCATACAAGCGAGAAACAGTGGCCTCCCAACAGGTCATTACTGCTTTTTTTAAGGTGGGCGAGAGTAAAATAGAGCTCTTATTCCCCACCGCTCCAGAAAGTCCCATTGCCAAATTTCTCCACACCAAAGGAGAGGGCATGCACCATACGGCTTTCTTGGTAAAAGACATAGAAGCCTCTTTAGCCCAACTCAAAGCCCAAGGATTTAGACTCATTCACGAAACCCCCATTCTAGGCGCAGACCAAAAACGCATAGCCTTTGTGCACCCCAAAGACACTACAGGCGTTTTAATAGAACTTTGCGAGCAGTTATAACCAGGCACGAATTGTGGCAGTTTTAAGCTTTATTAGGCTAGCGACTTTTGAGTAACTAATTTAAGCGTTTTCTTGTGCTGCTTTAAAATAAGTAGTAATATTGCACCCTCCTTTCACTGAAAGGTTCGCAGTAATGCGGGTCCTATAGCTCAGTTGGTTAGAGCACCTGACTCATAATCAGGTGGTCCCTGGTTCGAGCCCAGGTGGGACCACCAGCAAATTAAAGGCATTAGAAGAAATATCTTCTTTTGCCTTTTATTTTTTGTCCACAATTTTGCCCCTATTTTTTTTCTTAAATCTTAATAGTGCCTTTTTTGAACCTCTCTTTGAATTATCTTTGAAGCTAATAAAATCAATGGATACGAGAGTTTTAAAGGGTTATTTGTCTGTAACCCTTAATTCCTGCTATTGCACAAACCCAAGCATTATGAATATAGGCAAAGAATACGCATCATTTCTTAATCAATTTGAGTGGAATTACTTTATCACTTGTAGAACTCCTTACAGCATTTATACAATGACAGTAAAGAATTGGATTACAAAGCTTCTACAAAAGACCAGTAAGGTTGAACAAGTGTTTTATGTATCAGAAAGAGACAAGGGAGACTATAACAATACACATGTTCATATGCTGATTGGCACTAATTCAGACATAACTTACAAGGAGATTAAGTATGGCATGGGTAATGTATCAGTTGGGGACTATCAGCCAATATATGATAGTGAAACTGTATGTAAGTATGTTACTAAGTATATAGGTAAAGATGTTGACTACGACATCATATTTAAAAGCTAAAAGTTTCCAAACATTATCTGATTTCTAAACATGGGGTGGGGTTTTTAGAATCGTTTTCAGATTAGACACTAGTTCTTGTATCTAGTATATAACCCCAAACCTCAGCATTTAAGACACTGCATACATCGCACCCCAATTAGCCTCTCTAATGTGATGACAGAAAGAGTATTATAGATTTATAAAGTAGGGGTTTTCCTTAGGGCTTAACTGGCATAGAGGGGTGTAATCCAAACTCTCCTAGTCTGAAGAGTTTTCTTTTAAACCACAGGCATATCATTTTCAGTAAGTTCTGGGATTTGTTATTTTAAGACTTGCTTTTGTAATAGATTAAGTTCAGAAAAAAAACACGGTGTTATGACTTTACAGTAAATCAAAAAACTAAAACAACCCTCCAGAGCTTCCTCCATCAACTTTAATTGCAGCCCCGTTTGTAGCTGAAGAACGCGGACTTGTTATATACACAATCGTATCGGCGACCTCTTCTACTTTTGCAAACCGCTGCAACAAAGAGGTTGTTCTGACTTCTGTAAAAAAAGCGTTTTCTATTTCATCTTTTGTTTTCTGTTTTTTTTGTGCGGCATCTTCTAAAAACTGTTCCCCTCCTTCGGACAAAGTAGAACCAGGAATCACTGAATTTATCGTGACATTAGTTCCTTTGGTTAGTTGAGCCAGGCCGCGAGAAACTGCTAAAATAGCAGCTTTGGTCATACTGTATGCAATTAAATCAGGAGGGGTTAGACTGGCACATTCGCTTGAGATAAATAAAATCCGCCCCCAATTATTAGCCAACATACTCGGTAGAATGATTCTCGATAAGCGGACCCCACTCATCACATTAACTTCAAACTGACGATACCATTCCGCATCCTCTGTCTTAAAAAAAGAACCGGAAGAATACACACCAACATTGTTGATTAGGATATCTATTTTAGGCAGATTTTCTAGGAGGCTATTCACTTCATTTTGTTTGCTGAAATCAGCAGATATACCGGTGATCGTTTCGTTAGGAAACGCCTGTTCTAAACGATTAATCGCTGCCTCTACTGATGTAGAAGTTCGACCATTAATGATGACGATGGCCCCTTCGCTCAGCAATGCTTTAGCGGTTGCAAAACCAATTCCAGCTGTAGATCCTGTTATAAAAACCGTTTTCTCTTTTAATTCTAAATCCATTCTCTCTATTGTTTTTCTAATTTGCAATTCCCCAAGGGCTAAACAACGTCCAAAGCATTAATACAAGTCCGATTAGCACAACTGTTAAAGTCATGTCTGTTGACCATATGAATTTTGGTCTAAGGTTCCTTGATTTAAAAGTAACCAATTCTAGTTTTTCTAATGGCTGAGGAGTTGTCAATTTACTAACAAGCATTAAAATTGAACCACAAAAGAGGAATAAAAATAAAGCAAAGTGCAAAAAGTTTATGCCTATAAAAAGTCCCAAAAGGGAATCTTGTGCAACAACTATAGTTCCTTCATTAGAAAGAAACTCTGTTACCAATCTGAAAACCCCAATAATAAAACCTAACCACAACGATATAATTGCACCTTTTGCATTTATCCATTTATAAAATAATCCAAAAAGAAAAACAGCAGCAATTGGAGGAGAAATATAAGCCTGAACACTTTGTAGATAGTGAAAAATCCCACCGCCCATTAATGATTTCATAAAGGGTATCCAGCCCAAACTAACTATTACTAAAACAATGGTAGCAAATTGACCAAAACGAACTAGATCTTTTTGAGATGCTTTTGGTTTATATTTCAAATAGAAATCGATGGTTAAGAGTGTTGAGCTAGAATTAAATGCTGAAGATAGCGAGCTCATTAAAGCAGCTAACAATCCTGCTATCGCAAGACCTTTTAAACCCGTAGGAAGAAATTGATTGATCATAGCTGGAAGTGCCTGATCTGCATTATCAAGTGAAAAATCAATGACTCCTTCTTGTAAAAGAGCATATGCAATTACACCCGGAATAAAAAAGATAAATACCGGTAGTAATTTTAAATATCCTGCAAACAAGGCTCCTTTTCTAGCATTATTTTCATCTTTAGAAGAAAGCACTCGCTGAACAATGTATTGATCCGTACACCAATACCAAACCCCTAAAATAGGTGCTCCAAATAGCATTCCTGTCCATGGATATTCCGTGTCAGCCATCGGTCGCCACAGATTAAAAAACTGTTCTCGTGGTGGGTTCCCGTTTATTGACGAAGCTTCAGTAAGTATGGTTAATAAATTATCCCATCCTCCAAGATAATAAAGTCCAAATCCTGTAACACTCAGGGTTCCAATGAGTAAAATAAACGCTTGAACCATATCAGTGTAAATCACCGCTTTTAATCCTCCTAAAACAGTATAAAATCCAGTTGCGACAACAGTAATAATTGCACCGGTCCAAAAAGAAACTCCAATGGTTTCGAACACCAATGCACCTGCAAAAATGATTAAAGAAATCTTGGTGATTACGTAAGCCAAAATAGAAATTACTGAAAGGTAATTGCGACACGCTACAGAATACCTTTTCTCTAAAAATTCAGGCATGGTAAATACGCCTGTTCGTAAATAAAAAGGAACGAAAACCCAACCCAATATTATCAATACTAAGGATGCTATTATTTCAAAATTTGCCATGGGCATATTACCTCGAGCTCCTGCACCCGAAACTCCCAGAATAATTTCTGATCCAATGTTTGAGGCAAAAAGAGATGCTCCGATCACTATCCAACCGGAGTTTTTACCAGCTAAAAAATAATCAACAGCCCCCTTAGATTTACTTTTATTTTTTGAAGCCCATTGGGCTATCCACAAAATAATTCCAAAATAGATTAGTATGATGAAAATGTCTAATAAATTCATTGATGTTAGCATGTTATAAGCCTTTATTTCGTTCTATTTTTTCTTTTACCAGTTCTCTAGTCCCAAAAGTTTTTTGCCTAATTTGGACAATTCAGCCGTTTTGTATTTTTCCTGCTCCCAATTTCTTGGATCACCAGGAAAGGCATAACCTACTGGTGCGACTCTATTCTTCCAAGAATTTATCCTCCAATCTTTGAGTTCTTGATTCTCTTCTTCAGCGGGCATCATCGAAATATACTGTGCAATTCTAACTTTTTTCCCTGATCGGTTGGGCCGGATTCCATGGGGTTCTGTACTATTAAAAATAAGCAAATCTCCAGCTTCCATTAACACTTTTACAAGCTTGTCTTGCAAGGAATCTAGATTGGGCTGAAAACGATGTCTGTCTTCGGGCTGGGTTAATTTCCAAGTATCATAATTTCGGTACAACCATGGAATACATTGAAACCCTCCCATGCTTTCGTCCATTTGATCGGCAAGTGCTAGGACACCCTGTACGTTTTGGGGTCTAGTTTCTGGATCGTAATCCCAATGAATGAAGCCCTCTTTTTCTTCTCCAGGTCGCTGTGGAAAATTCAAGTTGACGCGATCAATCGTTACCCATAATTTTTCGGTGCCCCATACATCTACAAAGGCATCGTATACCTTTTGCATCTGACGGTTGTTCCAAAGAGTTTGATGGTTGTATGCTTCGACCATGCCAGTTCCTGCCAATTCCTTCATTTGCATTTCGGCCCTCGGCTTTGCATACCAGGTCGAAGGGTCGTTAGGATCTTTCTCATCAAATTCCCATATAAAATCTGCAGTAGCTTTTGCTTGATCTTTAGGAATTGCGTTTTTTATTACGATATATCCATTGTGCATCCAAAACCGCCAATCTTCTTCCGATAAAACCCGCAAGGGCTTTCCGTTCGAACGGTCGTTTAGCTTTTGATTGCTGCTGGTGGAAACGGATGGGTTTCCTGGAATTTCTTCATGGGCTTTATTAGCCATTGTTGTTTTTACTTCTTTCTTCATACTTCTTCCTTTAAGTTAATTTGGAAACATATAGTTCAAATCTATAAGTATAAAAACAAGGCTACAACCTTGATATTGATTGTAATTTGAACTATATTGATAAAATTGCATGAATTAAGTGCTATAAATGATAATTTAATGAAAATTCAACTTGAAAATATTCAACCCGACGACAAGAGTTCGTTTCGATTATTACATGATCCTAAATTGAATGACTTGTTTTTTTGGCATTTTCATCCAGAATATGAACTCGTATATATTGAAGGAGCAGATGGTATTCGACACGTTGGAAAACATCGCTCCAATTACCAACAAAGCGACCTGGTGTTGATTGGATCAAATATTCCACATTTGAATTTTGATTACGGAATCAAGACTGCATACAGAAAAGAGGTTTTGCATATAAGCCCACCATTTAAAGAACAGGTCTTTAAGCAGGTTCAAGAGCTTTCGGGGATTTATACCTTATTTGAAGAATCACAACACGGGATTGCCTTTCATGGAAAAGCAAAGAAGATTGTCGGAGAGCAAATAAAAAAGCTCCATTTGTTGAATACTTTTGATCAATTCATTGCGGTTATTCAAATCTTAAAAACGCTTGCTTCCTGTAAAGAGATTGAACTTTTACACAAACAACCAGTATATAACACCTCAGATAAAAAGCAGCAGCAACGCTTACAAAAGGTATATTCTTTTATTGATGAACACTACATCCGAAAAATTAAGGTTGAAGAAGTGGCGCAATTGGTTAATCTCAGCAAAGAAGCTTTTTGTAGATACTTTAAAAAACACAGTGGAAACACCTTTACGTCCTTTTTAAACCAATATCGAATATCACAGGCCAAACTCCTACTCCTTGCAGGAAAGAATGTAAGCGAGGCTTGCTATGGGTGTGGCTTTGAAAGTTTATCGTATTTCAATCGGACGTTTAAGAAAATAAGTGGAGAAAATCCATCTGCCTTTAAAAAATAACCCTACTTCCGTCGGTTAATTAATAAAAGTGAATGTTACTGGATTTTTTTAGAATTAATCTTCTTTACATAGAAAACCTGCCCACTCTTTCCATTAGAACTCCATATAAGATTCACACAATGACAGTGAGGAACTTGATCACTAAACTCCTCAAGGCATCTAATAAGGTGGAACAGACATTCTATGTATCAGAGAGAGACAAAGGAGATTACAATAACTTGCATGTTCATATGCTTATTGGCACTAACACAGACCTGACTTATAAAGAGATTAAATACGGCATTGGTAATGTGTCAGTTGGAGACTATTAGCCAATATATGATAGTGAAACAATAACTGTAACAAAAGTTTTTTTGGGCTATCTTTAAAAGGAATACTATTTTAAATATTACACATCATGAATTTACTAGCCATTATTTCACTTTTATTTCTAAGCCCTACCACAGAACAATCCATTGATACTAAAGATGGGGGAAAGCTCAAATTTTATAATGAAGGTTGCCTCTCTAATAATGGAGAAAACTGTGATATTATTATTGAAAAGTACGATACCTCTCAAAAATTGAGCTGGAAGGCAGCGGTTGGAGGAAGTTCATGGGATTATGTAGAAGATGTCATAGAAGTAGCAGATGGATTTTTAGTCTTGGGAAATACCAGCTCCTATGGTCAAGGAAACCTAGATGTGTATGTGGTTAAGTTAGACCCCCAGGGAAAAGAACAATGGTTTAGGACTTATGGCGCCTTTTTTAACGAATACGGAAGAACTATTGCGCCTAGTGGCGACCCAGATGGCGGCTATATTATAAAAGGAGAACGCCAGCACTGCCTTAAAGAAAATGTATCTCAGGACTGTTACATGAAACCCCTTACGATTAAAATAAATGAGATTGGAGACAATCTTTATGAGCAATAAGATTTAAAAAAAAGCCCCTTAATTGAGGGGCTTTTTTTATTTTTATACGCTATGTTAGAACACTATTTTGATTGCCCCCATTGTTGGGAGTCCCAGCTTAAAATGATAGACCCTTCTGTAGGGTTCCAGGAATTTATTGAAGACTGTGAAGTCTGTTGTAATCCCATTCAGTTTCAAATAGTAGTCTCCTATAATGAGGTGAGTGAATTTTCAGCGGAGCCTATTGGGCAATAGGAAAAGCAGTCCTTTAAACAGAGGATTATCTCATTTTTTCCAAATACACCGCCTGTTTTATTTTACCATCTTCTACCGCGACCAGTTGTTTGTCTAAGAGCATCCAAGCGCCGTCGTGCTGAACATTCACATGGTCGTTGTCTATATCTTCTATTTCCAGTTGTCCTTGGTTGTTAATGAACCACTTAAGGGTTTCTGTTTCTGTGGTGTCTTCATCTTTATTGTGAATCTTTAGCAAGACTTCGTTATTTCGCTTAAAATCAAAACGAATGTCTACATGGTTCATGGCGGTGGTCACAATACCAGATACGGCACCTACTAAGGCTTTTTCTAAAAAGTTAAGATCACTGTCTTTGTCTTGAATTTCTTTTTGAAGGTCTACATGTAGCTTCCATTCACCAAGCACGTCTCTGTCTTTTACTTTAGATTGTGCACTTACAAAAGAGCTGCTTAAAAGGGCTATTATACATAATAAAGCTAATTTTTTCATGGGGGGGGGTATTTTTAAGGGTTTATATAATGACGAACTTAGGGGTTAATTGTTACAAAAAAACCCCGCAATAGATGCGGGGTTTTAAATGAATGAATGGCGCTTTGGTTTAAGATGTAAAGCGCGGGCAGTTACTCAATGCCTTGTCCAGCCATATAAGGTGCTCCAGCTTTTTTAAGTGCCGCTTCTATAGCAGGTACTTTTTCTTCAGCCAACTCTTTAATAGCCCCCTTCATGTTTTCCAACAATTCAGCAGCAATAGTTAAGCTCTGCTTATGAAGCGGTGTTGGGCCATAAGTGGTTCCCATGCCTCTCATAGCTACCCCTAAATGATCTTGCCAAGAGGCAGGATTGCGTTCTCCTATCACATTTTTAGAAGGGCTGCCATCTATTTGTTTGCGCAAACCAGCCAACGCTTTTTTAGCGTCGGTGATTTGAGTTAAAATAGCCTGAGGATCTGTAGCAGTTCTATACAAGGCCGTTTCAAACATCGCTAGTTTTTTATCTGCCATAGATAGCGCGTCTTCGTAGGCGGCACTTTCACTTAAAAGTGCTTTTACACCTGTAAAGTAACTGTTAAACGCGGCGTAATCTACCCCTTTTAACACTCCCTCTCTGATGGGTTTTACCTCAAAAGAAACAGGGCCGTCTAAGGGTGTAATAACGCCTTCTTTTTCCATAGAAAGATGGGCCATATAGGTTCCAGGAGTGGCCATTGGGCCACCAGATCTCCAACCGCCACGCCCATTTCTTACAGGATATGGATTGGCATGCCTAAGGTCCCAGGCAATTCTTTGAGATCCTTTTTTAGGCTTAGCTGTGATGGTTCTGATCAGGTTACCCTGAGCATCTTTAATGTGTAACAATAATTTGGCAGCTGTTTCAGAAGCCTCTGCATCTAATGCGTCCCAGCCTGGGAAAGGCACATTGTCATTGGCGCCTAATTTTTTCTC
>Ga0209136_1000942_pt1 | contig 20047 bp, 19 predicted proteins | sample SaaInl0LU_22_DNA_FD_184640 | JGI IMG/M metagenome (GOLD analysis project Ga0209136, IMG submission 184640) | Marine microbial communities from expanding oxygen minimum zones in the Saanich Inlet - ESP_90LU_22_DNA (SPAdes) (version 2) | ecosystem: Environmental > Aquatic > Marine > Intertidal... | reverse complement strand
TTTAGGTAAAATATTAGAAAAATTAAAACATGCAATAAACAAAGAGCAATTAATCATCTCTGTAATTACTGGTTTTTCTATTGCTAAAATAGAAAATATTATTGGTGCAAAACATTATATAATTCGTGCCATGCCAAACACAGCTGCTGCTGTAGGCCAGTCTATGACGTGTATTGCTGCAAACGAAAATGGAAAACAAAAAGTAGATATTGCAAAAACCATTTTTAATAGTTTAGGAAACTCTATGGAAATTCCAGAAGAGCAACTGCAAGCTGCTACAGTAATTTGTGCAAGCGGTATTGCATTTTGGATGCGATTAATTAGAGCTACAACTCAAGGGGCTATACAATTGGGTTTTGAAGCTCAAGAAGCACACGAATTAGCCATGCAAACCTGTTTCGGAGCCGCAAGTTTATTAAAAGAATCTGGCAAACACCCAGAAGCAGAAATAGATAGGGTTACCACGCCTGGTGGTTGTACCATTGAGGGTTTAAACGAGATGGAACATCAAGGTTTAAGCTCATCTTTAATAAAAGGAATTAACAAATCTTTTGAAAAAATTAATCAAATTAAAAAATAAAAATCATGCCATTATTTAACGTTTACCCTTTGTATGACGTAACTCCTGTAAAAGCAAAAGGAGCCTATGTTTATGATGACAAGAAAGTAGAATATTTAGATTTATATGGTGGCCACGCAGTAATTTCTATTGGTCATGCACATCCTAAATATGTAAAAGCAATTAAAAACCAAGTTTCTAAAATAGGTTTCTATTCTAATGCAGTTCAAAATCCACTGCAGGTAGAACTAGCAGATAAGTTAGAAAAGCTTTCTGGCTGTAAAGATTACGAATTGTTTTTATGTAATTCTGGTGCAGAAGCTAATGAAAATGCTTTAAAATTAGCCTCTTTTAAAACTCAAAAATCAAGAATTATTGCTTTTAAAAATGGTTTTCATGGGCGTACCTCTGCTGCAGTTGCTGCAACAGATAATAAAAATATTATTGCCCCAATTAACGCACAACAAAAAGTTACTATTTTAGATTTAAATGACATCGATACTGTAAAAGAAGAACTCGAAAAAGGTGATGTTTGTGCAGTAATTGTAGAGTTTATACAAGGTGTTGGTGGTTTAGACCAAGCAACTGCTAATTTTTTTGAACAAGTTGATATACTTTGCAAGGCAAACAATACGCTGTTTATCTCAGATGAAGTGCAATCTGGCTATGGCCGATCTGGAAAATTCTTTGCCTATCAACACTATAATGTAACTCCAGACATCATTTCTATTGCAAAAGGAATGGGAAATGGTTTTCCTATTGGCGGTATTTTAATTCACCCAAACATTAAAGCAAAATTCGGAATGTTAGGTACCACCTTTGGTGGAAATCATTTAGCTTGTGCAGCGGGTTTGGCTGTATTAAAAGTTATTGAAAAAGAAAAACTGATAGACAACGTAAATCAAATGTCTGATTATTTTATGAAAATTGCCCAGACAATTTCGCAAATAAAAAAAATTAAAGGTAGAGGCTTAATGTTAGGCTTAGAATTTGATTTTGAAGTGGGTGATTTACGTAAAAAATTAATTTACGATCATCATATTTTTACAGGTGGTTCTTCTAATAAAAAACTATTAAGAATTTTACCTCCATTAAATATCAAAAAACATCATATAGATGAGTTTTTTGAAGCTTTAATTGATGTTTTACACTAAAAAAATGCAATTAATACTAAAATAAATTAGAATATTTATTAAAAATGAACACATTATTATCCATAGAAACAAGAAATAATGTTTTGCTTAGCATGGCAGAACTTTTGGAGGCTAATAGAGCTGAATTGATTAGTATCAACCAAAAAGATTTAGAGGCTTATAAAGGTGATGATATTTCGATGTTTGATCGTTTAAAGGTTACAAATGCTAAAGTTGATGAAATGATTGCCGCTGCAAAACATTTGGCTTCGCAAGCAGATCCTGTTGGTGTAGAACGTTTTAGTTTTAAGCACGATAATGGTATGCAAGTGTACAATAAAACTGCCTCTTTTGGTACCGTTTTAATTATTTATGAATCGAGACCAGATGTTACAGTAGAAGCTGCTGGTATAGCTTTTAAATCTGGAAATAAAATTTTACTAAAAGGTGGTAAAGAATCCTTACAGTCTAACTTAAAAATTGTCGATTTATGGCACATAGCCTTACAAAAACACAATGCCTCTTCAGATTGGGTAACCTATTTACAATTTAACAGAACAGAAACGCAAGCTTTTTTAGAAAAACCATCTCAAAGAATAGATTTAATTGTACCAAGAGGTGGAGAAAGATTGATTGCATTTGTAAAACAACACGCAATTTGCCCAGTAATTATAAGTGGTAGAGGTAATAATTTTGTATATGTGCATAAAGAAGCAGATACAAAAACTGCAATAGATATCATTATTAACGGAAAATCTAAAATTTCTGCCTGTAATGCTGTTGATAAAGTTTTAGTTGATGAAAATCTACCAAATAAAAAAGAGTTTGTTGCAAAATTAATCAAAACCTTAAAAGAATATAATATTCAAGTTTTAGGTGATGATAACACCTCAAAATCTCATCAAGTAGAAAAAATTCATTCAGAAGATGTATGGTCTCAAGAATTTTTAGATTATAAAATTGTGGTAGGTACAATTTCATCAAACTCAGCCGCAATTCAAAAGATTAACAAGTTTTCTGGGGGCCATTCCTCATCAATAATTACAAAAAATAATGAAGTTGCTAAAATATTTATGGAAAATGTAGATACTGCAGCTGTATATCACAACGCTTCCACTCGTTTTACAGATGGTGGTCAATTAGGCTTGGGTGGCGAATTAGCCATCAGTACAGACAAATTACATCAACGAGGACCAATTGGTCTGCAACATTTGGTTACCAATAAATGGTATGTTCATGGAACTGGACAAATTAGATAGAAATTAGAGGTTTCACATTAAAATATTTTAATTCATAATTGAATTTAAATGCAAAAAAAGAAAAGAATTTTACTAAAAATAGGGTCTAATACACTTACCAAAGAAACCAATAATATTTCTCGGGGTAAAGTTGAAGATATTGCAAATCAAATTGCAAAATTAAAAGACTCATACGAATTTATTATTGTAAGTTCTGGTGCAATTGCAGTTGCAAAACAGTTTGTAAAATTAGAAAGCAAACAATCAGCAGTTTTTGTAAAACAAGCTTTAGCATCAATTGGTCAGCCACATTTAATAAGAATTTATCAAGAAATTTTTAGAGAGTATGGTTTGTTAACCTCACAGTGTTTATTGTCTTATTCTGATTTTGAAAGACAAGAAAGCAAAACAAATATTGTAAATACCATTAATATTTTGGTCAATAATAATTACATTCCTATTATTAATGAAAATGATACCGTTGCAACAGATGAAATAAAATTTGGCGATAATGATAAATTAGCCGCATTAACAGCTACTTTGTTAGAAGTAGATTTACTAATCATTGCCACAAATACAAATGGAATTTACACAAAAGAATCCATTAAAAACAATACACCAATTACCATTAAAGAAGTTACAAATTTCGAAAATTTAAAAAATGAAGTTGTCAATTCAAAATCGTCTCATGGTAGTGGTGGTATGCAGTCTAAAATAACAGCCGTGGCATTGGCTAAAAAAGCAAACATAGAAACTTGGATTGTAAATGGTTTAGAAGACAACTTTATTACAAATGCATGTGAAAATAAAGTACCGTTTACTAAAATTAAATAATAATTAGACCTTTAAGTTGTAAAACCTTAAAGGTCTGAGAAATAAACACAAAATGAAAAATTATACGTCTATAAATGATATAGAAAACATCAACTCTTGGATTGAAGAGGCCAGAAAAATAAAAGAAAACCCTCTAAGAAATAAAGAATTAGGGCAACACAAAACATTAGGTTTATTATTTTTCAACTCGAGTTTACGTACACGTTTAAGTACACAAAAAGCCGCATTAAATTTAGGCATGGATCCAATAGTTATGAATGTTTCTGGTGATGCTTGGGGTATTGAGTTTGGAGATGGAACTGTAATGAACGGTAATACTGCAGAACACATAAAAGAAGCTGCAGCAGTAGTTTCTCAATATTGTGATGTAATCGCTGTAAGAGCTTTTCCAAGCTTAATAGATAAAGAAAAAGACGAGTCTGAACAAGTTTTAAATTCTTTTGTAAAATTTGCTTCTGTACCAATTGTAAGTATGGAAAGTGCAACGGGTCATCCTTTACAGGGCTTAACAGATGCGATTACTATTGCTGAAAATTCTAATAGAAAGAAACCAAAAGTGGTTTTAAGTTGGGCTCCGCATATCAAAGCATTACCACATGCAGTGGGTAATAGTTTTGTACAAGCAATGCAAAAAATGGATGTAGAATTTGTGATTGCAAATCCAGAAGGATATAATTTAAATCCAGAAATAACAAAAGACACCCCTATTTATCACAATCAGTCAGCAGCGCTTAAAGATGCTGATTTTGTATACACCAAAAACTGGAGTTCTTATAAAGATTATGGTAAAGTCTTAAAGGTTGATGATAATTGGACAATCACTAAAGAAAAAATAGGGAATGCTAAATTTATGCATTGTTTGCCAGTAAGAAGAAATGTTGTGGTAGAAGATGCTGTTTTAGATAGTAAAAATTCTTTGGTCATAGAACAAGCAAATAATAGAACTTTTGCTGCACAATTAGTTCTTAAAAAAATATTAGAAGATTTGTAAAATCTTCGCAATTCTGAACTTGATTCAGAATCTAACATAAAAACAAAAAGATACTGAAACAAGTTCAGCACTTATGGAAAAGCTATCAATCATAAAAATAGGAGGAAATATTATTGAAGATGAAACTTCTTTAAACAATTTCTTAAAACTTTTTTCTAAATTAAAAGGAAACAAAATTTTAGTTCATGGAGGTGGTAAAAAAGCTACTTTTATAGCTTCAAAATTAGGCATTGAATCTAAAATGGTAAATGGCAGACGTATTACAGATGCTAAAACTTTAGAAGTAATTACCATGGTGTATGGTGGTTTAATCAACAAAAATGTGGTAGCAAAACTACAAGCATTACAAACCAATGCAATAGGTTTAACTGGTGCAGACATCAACAGTATACAGTCAAATAAAAGACCTGTAAAAGAAGTTGATTTTGGTTTTGTGGGTGATGTAAAAAAAGTAGCAAATCATTCTATTGATAAATTAATCAAAGCAGATTTTACACCTGTCTTTTGCGCTATTACCCATGATGGAAACGGGCAATTATTAAATACCAATGCAGATACCATCGCAAGCACCATTGCTGTTGCTATGAGTAAAATTTACAATACATCTATTTACTATTGTTTTGAACTGAATGGTGTGTTAGAAGATTTTAATGATAAAACCTCTGTAATTCAGCAAATAAATACAGAAAAATACCAAAACCTTTTAGCAAAAAATATCATTACAGACGGTATGATTCCTAAAATAGACAATTGTTTTGATGCATTACATAATGGTGTACAAAAAGTACATATTGGCAATACAGCTATGTTTACAAAAGAAAATACAAACTTTACAACCATCACTTTATAAAATGGAACTAAAACAACTCACAGAAAAAGCAATAGCACTTTTAAAAAATTTAATAGAAACACAATCTTTTTCTACTGAAGAGGATAAAACAGCCGTTTTAATAGAAAACTGGTTTAAAGCGTATGAAATTCCGTTTAAAAGAACTAAAAACAATGTTTGGGCAACCAATAAATATTTTGATGAAACCAAACCTACATTGTTACTAAACTCACATCATGACACTGTAAAACCAAATTCTAAATACACAAATGATCCTTTTAAAGCCTTTGTAGAAGATGGCAAATTATACGGCTTAGGGTCTAATGATGCAGGTGGTTGTTTGGTTTCTTTAATAGCAACTTTCACAAAGTTTTATGCAATAGAAAATCTAAAATACAACTTGGTTATTGTGGCTTCTGCAGAAGAAGAAAATAGTGGAAATAATGGATTGAATAGTATGTTACCAATCATACCACATATAGATGTTGCCATAGTTGGCGAACCTACTTTGATGAATTTAGCAGTTGCAGAAAAAGGTTTAGTAGTTTTTGATGCAGAAGTTGATGGAACTCCAAGTCATGCTGCACACCCAAATGATAACAATGCAATTTATAACACCATTGAAGTTTTACAATGGTTTAAAGACTTTAAATTTGACAAATCATCTAATGCTTTAGGTGATGTAAAAATGACAGTTACTCAAATAAACGCAGGTTCACAACACAATGTAGTTCCTGGTCATGTAGATTTGGTGATAGATGTGCGTGTAAATGATGCTTATTCAAATCAAGAAATTACAGATATTTTACAAGCACAAGCACCTTGTACTAAAATTACACCTAGAAGTTTACGCCTAAACTCCTCTTCTATTTCTTTAGATCACGATTTGGTAAAAGCAGGTATTGCTATAGGAAGAGAAACCTATGGTTCTCCAACATTATCAGACCAATCTGTGTTAACTTGCCAATCTTTAAAATTAGGACCTGGAGATAGTACTCGTTCGCATTCTGCCAATGAATTTATATATTTGGCTGAAATTGAAGAAGGAATAAAGATTTATGTGGAATTGTTGAATCGTGTAATTGTATAAATAGTTCTTGGTTGGTGGTTATTAGTTTTTGGTACTTTTGCCTCGAACTATAAACTACAAACCAAAAACCAAAAACCAAGAAAATATGAAACTTTGGGATAAAGGATTTACCATAGACAAACAAATAGAAAACTTTACAGTTGGTAATGATAGAGAAATAGACATACACATTGCTAAATACGATGTACAAGCTTCTTTAGCGCATGCAATTATGTTAGAATCTATTGGTATTATTTCTGCTGATGAGTTGACTGACTTAAAAAAAGGTTTACAAGAATTAGCTACAGATATTGAAAACGGAACTTTCGTAATTGAAGCATCTTTTGAAGATGTACACTCTAAAATTGAGTGGGAATTAACTAATAAATTAGGCGAAGTTGGAAAAAAAATTCATACGGCACGTTCTAGAAATGATCAAGTTTTAGTGGCCTTACAATTGTATTACAAAGAAAACTTAGCAATTATTAATAATAAAACAAAAACACTTTTTGATACGCTTTTAAACCTAGCAGAAACTCATAAAAAAAGTGTATTGCCTGGTTACACTCATCTACAAGTAGCCATGCCATCGTCTTTTGGTCTGTGGTTTTCTGCCTATGCAGAGTTGTTAATAGACGATGTTTATATGTTAAATGCAGTTGCAAAAGTAGTAGATCAAAACCCTTTAGGTTCTGCAGCAGGGTATGGTAGCTCCTTCCCTATTGATAGAGAGTTAACTACCAAAGAATTAGAATTTGCAACCTTAAAGTACAACGTAGTTGCTGCTCAATTAAGTAGAGGAAAAAGCGAACGATCTATAGCATCTGCTCTGGGTGGATTGTGTAACACAATGGCTCGTTTTTCTATGGATGTTTGCTTGTATATGAGTCAGAATTTTGGCTTTATTACGTTTCCTGATGAATTAACTACAGGAAGTAGTATTATGCCGCATAAAAAAAATCCAGATGTTTTTGAATTGATTCGTGGGAAGTGTAATAAAATTCAGGCATTACATTCAGAAATGTTACTGATTACTAATAATTTACCAACAGGTTACCATAGAGATTTTCAGTTATTAAAAGAGAATATTATCAATGCTTTTGAAGATGTAAAAGACATTTTAGACATTTTTAATTATGCCATTCAGCAGGTAATTGTAAAAGATATCGATTTAAATGATGAAAAATACCAATATTTATTTACAGTAGATTCTATTAATAATTTAGTGGTTGAAGGCATGTCTTTTAGAGAAGCTTATCAAAAGATTGGAGGGCAAGTTCAAGAAGGAACTTACACACCAGATTTAGGAAAAGAACATACACATTTAGGGAGTATTCATAATTTAGGGTTGGATAAAATTGCTGAGAAATATCCTAAATTATAGAAATAAATACGTGAAGCTACATAAAAAATCCTTCAATTTTATATAATTTGAAGGATTTATTTTTTTGAAACGTGTAAGCTTTAAAGTCTTAAAAAGTTGACAAACTGCTTGCGTTAGGGATTGAAACGGCATCCTTTTTGCTTTTTCTGCAAAAAGATATAGTGAAAAGCCCGTTAAAACGCCCAAAAAAATTAAATCAAATTTTGTTCTCTAAAATATTTTAATGGGACAAACAACATACCAAAACATTGACTGTCTTCTTTACCCATATTTTTATGATGAACTTTGTGTGCTTTTCTTAATGCTTTTAAGTATCTATTATTAGTGTTTTTAAACCAACTAAATCTTCTATGAATTAAAACGTCATGCACTAAAAAATAAGCGAGTCCATAACATAAAATACCTAAACCTATAAAAAATAAGTAGGTTTGTGGTGTGTAACTTCCTAAAAAGAAAAGTGCTATACTTGGTACTGCAAAAACTACAAAAAATGCGTCGTTTTTTTCGAAAACATGAGGATACCCAGGCTCATGATGATCTGCATGCAAAAACCAACCAAACCCGTGCATAACGTATTTATGAGTAAGCCAAGTAATACCTTCCATTGTTAAAAATACACCAATTGTGGTAAATGCATATAACATTTTAAATTAAATTAAATTTAATTTATATTTTACATAACTTCTTGCCAACAAATTTATTTTCATTGGATCTGAAATTCGAATTCTAGTATCCATAATTTTTTCTGAAGGTACACTGTTTAATTTTTTTAATAATCTTCTGTAATATCTATAAGCCATATAAACACCAAATTTGGCTTCTACTGGTAATTTTAAAACACCATTTGTAAAGGCATAATTAAAATCTTCTTCAATCTCGTCTATTATTTGCTGTTTAGAGGCTGGATCTAGTTTGCCTAAATCAATAGTTGGAAAATAAGACCTGTTTAACAACTCAAAATCGTCTTTTAAATCTCTTAGAAAGTTTACTTTTTGAAATGCTGACCCTAAACGCATCGCTGCATCTTTTAATTCGTTAAACATTGCATCATCTCCATTTACAAAAACTTTTAAGCACATTAAACCAACCACATCTGCAGAGCCATAGATGTAGGCATCATACTCTTCTTTTGTTTGGTATTCTGTTTTGTGCAAATCTGCTTTCATACTTCGTAAAAAAGCTTGCACCATTTCATCTGGTATATTATATGTATTTACTGTTTGCTGAAAAGAATTTAAAATAGGGTTTAAACTAATGCCTTGTGCTTTTGCGATGTAATAATCTTTTTCAAAATGAGCCATGAGCTCTTCTTTATTATACTCATGAAAAGTATCTACAATTTCATCCGCAAAACGTACAAAACCATAAATATTATAGATATCGGCTCTTATTTTTGGGGATAGCATGTTTACAGCTAAAGAAAAAGAAGTACTATATTTTTTAGTCACTAATTTACTGCAACTGTGAGAAACATTGTCAAATAAATCTTTCATAATGATCTTAATTTTTAGTAATAAGTTCAGATGCTATTTTACCAGAAATTAATGCTGGTGGTACACCTGGACCTGGAACTGTTAACTGACCTGTAAAGTACAAATTATTTACTTTACTACTTTTTATTTTTGGTCTTAAAAATGCTGTTTGCAGTAAAGTGTTCGCCATTCCATAAGCATTTCCTTTATAAGAATTATACTCTTCTTTAAAGTCTTTTACGCAAAAAGATTTTTTAAAGATAACATTATTTTTAACATTTTGATTGGTTAATTTTTCAAACCTGTCCATAATTTTATGAAAATACTGTTCTCTAAGTTCTTCTGTATCTTCTATACCAGGTGCTAAGGGGATTAAGAAAAAGCCAGCTTCTTTACCTTCTGGAGCCGATGTTTTATCTGTCATAGAGGTAAAGTTTGCATAAAATAATGGTGCTGTTGGCCATTTTGGATTGTCGTAAATTTCTTCTGCGTGAGCATCAAAATCTGTATCGAAAAATAATGTATGGTGACTAGCGTTCTCTATTTTTTTATCAAAACCAACATAAAACAATAAAGATGATGGGGCAAAGGTTTTTTTGCTCCAATAATTTTCTGAATATTGTCTTAAATTTTGATCTAATAAGGTTTCTGTATGATGATAATCTGCACCACTTAACACTAAATTAGCTTTAATTTCCTCTCCATTTACCAATAAACCAGATACGTTTTTATTATTATCTACCAATATTTTTTCTACGTTGGCCTTTACTCTAAAATCTACCCCTAAAGAAGTAGCTAAAGAAACCATTGCTTCGATAACTTTGTACATACCTCCTCTTGGATGCCATGTACCTAAACCAAAATCGGCATAATTCATAAAATTATAAAATGCTGGTGTATTGCTTGGTTTTGCACCTAAAAATAATACAGGAAATTCTAATATTTGTATTAATTTTTGATTGGTAATTTTTTTTCGTACTTGTTTTCTAACGGTAGAAAAAAATTGACTAACTCTAGCAATAGTTGTAGTTGTAACCAATTCTAATGGAGAAATACCTGGTCTATAAACCAAATCTAAAATAGCCGTTTCGTAATTAGATTTTGCTGAGTCTAAAAATGTTTTTAAATGTTTACTACTCCCCTTTTCTACTTCTTCGAACGTTTTGTAAATGTCTTCTAAGTTTTCAGAAATTTTTAAAGAATCCTTTTCTCCAAAAAATACTTCGTAACCAGGATTTAACTTATCTAATGTATAATAATCTGAAGGTTTTTTTCCAAAATCTGCAAAAAAACGTTCGAAAATATCTGGCATCCAATACCAAGAAGGTCCTAAATCAAAAGTAAAACCATCTTTTTTGTATTGTCTTGCTCTACCACCTAACGTATCGTTTTTTTCTAATACAGTTACTTTATAACCTTCTTTTGCAAGGTAACAAGCGGCAGACAAAGCAGAAAAGCCAGAGCCTATAATATAAATTTGTTTATCCATTTAGGTTTGATTGTTTAACAAATAAAATTAAACATTTATTTTTTATAAAGTGAATATTATAATTCTTTTAACACATCTGTAACAGTATCAAAGAAACTTATTTGAAAATTGTAATTATTATTTTTTACCAACTCTGTCTTTCTACCAATAGCAATAAATTCATGATTTGTGTCTTTTAAAATATCATTAATCTGATTAAAATAATCATCTATTTTATCATCATAAGGTTGCACTGTTAAAGAGGTTACAAAACACAACTCTCTATCGTTTTTAAAAAAATAGTCTAAATTGTCTAAGGGCAGGCTTTGTCCTAAATAAATCGTATGATTACCTCTTAAGACCAATTCGTAATTTAGGTATAACAAACCTAATTCATGAATCTCATTTTCTGGTAAAAATAAAACATAAGTTTTTTTAGAATAAGTTATACTATATTGTAAATTCTCAGTATTAATATGAATTTTTTGCGCAATTAAATTAGATATAAAATGCTCATGTGCTGGCAATAAAGTATCTGTTTGCCACAAAAAACCAATGTGTTCTAAAAAAGGAATAAAAACATCTTTAAAAATTTCTCTAAAGGTTTTTTTATGCAACAGCTTGTCATAAGTATTATTAAATAATACTTTATCAAACTGTAACATTGATAATTTAAAAGAACTTAAAGCTTCATCATTAATGGCTTTAGAGAAAGCCAATTCTCTTGCCTGAAGTTTAATTTCTTCTTCAGACATTTTAGCAATTTTAGAAATTTTGTGATTGTTTTTATTCAACAAAACAATGTTTAACAACTTTTGTAAATTGCTGTGAGAGTAATACCTAATGTTTGTACTTGTTCTTTGGGGTTCTAATAATCCATATCTTTTTTCCCATATACGTATAGTATGAGCCTTGATACCAGAGATATTCTCTAAGTCTTTAATTGTAAAATCCTGCTTAATATTGTTCAATTTATATGTATTTTAGTTGAACAAATGTAAAAAAAATAACTTCAACAATTTTTTTTTAATAAAAATGTAACAATTTGCATAATATTGCTACTTATATAAAACAATTAATCAACCAAAATCAAATTGCAAAAAAATTTAGAAGCTAAATTTTTAGAGGACTTTGAAAAAAATCAGAACATAGCACATAAAATTTGTAGAATATATACCTCAAACAAAAGTGCTCATAATGATTTATTTCAGGAAATAATTATCCAGGTTTGGAAAAATTACCCAAAATTTAGGGGAGATTCTAAATTTAGTACTTGGATGTATAGAGTTGCTTTAAACACAGCTATCTCTTTGTATAGAAAATCTACTAGAAGAGTAAAAACGCAAGATATTAGCAATCTTGCTTACAAAATTAAAGCAACCGATTATGATGATACAGAAGAACAACAATTAAAAGCACTTTATAAAGCTATTCATACATTAAATGATATTGAAAAAGCACTTATTTTCTTATACCTAGAAGATAAACCTTATAAAGAAATATCTGAAACTTTAGGTATTTCTAGTGTAAATGCAAGAGTGAAAATGAATAGAACAAAAGAAAAATTAAAAAATATTTTAAACCCATAGTTATGGATTTATTAGACAATTATAAAAAAGCCTGGACCAATCAACCAGAAGAAACTAGTAAATTATCTGCCATAGAAATTTATAAGTTAGCACATTCCAAATCATCATCAATAGTAAAATGGATTTTTATTATTGGTATTTTAGAATTTGTAATCTTAAATTCTTTGTACTTTTTTGTAGATATGAAAACTGCTATGGAAGAGTATCGAAAAATTGGATTAGAGAATTTTATATACTATTCTAACATTTTAGCATACATTATTATTTTTTACTTTTTGATAAAGTTTTACGTAAACTACCGAAAAATTTCTATTGTAGATTCTACAAAAAATTTAATGAATAATATTTTAAAGACTAGAAAAACAGTTAGAAACTATGTAATTTTTAATTTAACTTATGTAGCAATACTAATGCTGGTGGCAACTGTAGCAACAATTAATACAAATTCTAAAGACTTAAATACAACTCAAATTTTTATGGTAATTGGGGCAACGTTACTTGCTACTCTTTTATTTTTAGGTGTCTTGTGGTTGTTTTATCAACTACTTTATGGGTTTTTATTAAAAAAACTAAAAAGAAATTACAAAGAATTGGCTAAATTAAACAGCACTAATTAAAAGTATATTTCAATTAAAAAATACCATCCTTTTGCCTTTGGCATTAGAAATGTTGTTTTATATGATAAAATTAAGAGTGTTTTCACACAGTTTTTTCTCTTATAATAATAGGTTTTTACTTCTAAAAATTTTTTAGTTCTTTTAATAATACTTGATGCATTTCGTCTGTATAGTTTAAATGGGTTACAATTCTAATTTTACCTTCTCCCATAGGTGTTAATAGAATATTTTTGGATGCCATTTTATCAATAAAATTGTCTGCTCCTATTTTTTCATCCACATAAAAAATTAAAATATTGGTTTCTACAGGTTCTATTTTTGAAATGTAACTACAGCTTTCTAAAACTGTAGCAATTTCTTTGGCTTTTTTATGATCTTCTGACAATCGAGAAATATTATTATCTAAAGCATAATTGGCTGCTGCTGCTAAAAAACCAACTTGTCTCATACCACCACCTAATAGTTTTCTTAAACGCAAAGCTTTATTTATATGCTCTTTAGCACCCAACAACATAGAACCAATAGGTGCTCCTAATCCTTTAGAAAAACAAATAGAAATAGTATCAAACAAGGCACCATATTGTTTGGGCGATTCGTTTTTAGCCACCAAAGCATTAAATAAACGTGCACCATCTAAATGAAAAGCCAAGTTATTTTCTTTTGCAATTTGATAAATCTTCTCTATTTCAGTAAAGTCCCAACAAGCTCCACCACCTTTATTGGTGGTGTTTTCTATACAAACCAACTTTGTAAAAGGTAAGTAAATTTGTGGTTTTGTAGTAGCTATATCTACTATTTGATTAGCCGTAAACATGCCTCTATTACCATCTATTAATTTACAAGTTACGCCAGAATTAAAGGCAACTCCGCCACTTTCGTAATTGTAAATATGTGCGTATTTATCGCAAATAACCAAATCTCCAGGTTGCGTATGTAATTTTATCGCAGTTTGATTTGCCATGGTTCCAGATGGAAAAAAAAGAGCTGCTTCCACACCAAACATATTTGCAACTTTTTCTTGCAAAGCATTTACTGTTGGGTCCATATTAAACACATCATCACCCACTTTTGCTTGCATCATAGCTTCTAACATTTCTGGTGATGGTTTGGTTACTGTGTCTGAAATTAAGTCTATTGTCATTCGCTTTTCTTTGTTAGTTTTTAAATATTCTTTAAATAAAATTTCAAAAATTTTTTACTTGTAAAAATAACTTGTCCTTATTTTCATCATATTAAAATGTAAAATAACCTTCTAGCTTGCTAATTCCTTTTTAAAATTTTTTTCCAGATTTTTATATGAAAATTGAGCAAAGCCATTAAAAGATAAGCTTGTAAAAAGTAGTAATTTTTTCATGGTAAAAATATTTTTTATAAATCTATAAAAATAAGGCTTAGTTTTAAAAGAAGAAATCATAAAAAATCGTTTATTTTTGTGATGCTTATGATTACACAAGACCAACTAAAAAATATTTCTAAAAGAATTGAGTTACTAAAATCTTATTTAGAGATTGATAAAAAATTAATTGAGATAGCTAACGAAGAAGAAAAAACGGCTAATCCAGATTTTTGGAACGATCCAAAAACCGCAGAAATTGTAATGAAAGAACTACGTTTCAAAAAAAAGTGGGTAGAAGATTACAATACCTTAGTGAGTATGGATGAAGACATACAGGTTTTATATGATTTTTATAAAGATGGTGAAGTTGAAGAAACAGAAATTACAGCACAATTTGAAAAACTTAGTACTTTTTTAGAAGATATTGAGTTTAAAAACATGCTTTCTGAAGAAGGAGATTCACTATATGCAGTTGTACAAATAACAGCGGGTGCAGGGGGTACAGAAAGTTGCGATTGGGCAGAAATGTTGTTTAGAATGTATACAATGTGGTCAGAAAAACAAGGTTTTAAATTAAAAACGCTTAATTATCAAGCAGGAGATACTGCAGGTATAAAAACAGTAACAGTTGAAGTAGATGGCGATTATGCTTTTGGTTGGTTAAAAGGCGAAAATGGAGTACATCGATTGGTGCGTATTTCTCCTTTTGATAGCAATGCAAAACGACATACCAGTTTTGCTTCTGTGTATGTGTATCCTGTTGCAGACGATTCTATTGAAATAGAAATAAACCCAGCAGATATAGAAATTACCACTGCACGTTCTAGTGGTGCTGGAGGGCAAAACGTAAATAAAGTAGAAACAAAAGTTCAATTAACACACAAACCAACAGGTATACAAATTTCTTGTTCCAATTCTCGTTCTCAGCATGATAATAGAGCTACTGCAATGCAGATGTTAAAATCTCAACTATATGAAATTGAACTGCAAAAACAACAAGCTGCTAGAGATGATATAGAAGCTAACAAAATGAAAAACGAATGGGGAAGCCAAATTAGAAATTATGTAATGCATCCTTATAAATTAGTAAAAGATGTAAGAACTGGGCAAGAAACAGGTAATGTGGATGCCGTAATGGATGGAAATATAAACGCATTCTTAAAAGCGTATTTAATGTTGAATGGGCAAAAGAAAGAGTAAGCTGTAAGCAAAAATAGAAACTTTGAAACTAAAAATGATAAAAATATACCACAACCCGAGATGCAGAAAATCTAGAGAAGGTTTAGCTATTTTAGAAAATTCTGGTAAAGAATTTCAAATTATTAAATATTTAGAACACATTCTTACAGAAAAAGAATTAAATGAAATCATCAATTTGTTAAACATCTCTCCTATTGATTTAGTTAGAAAAACAGAAAAAATTTGGAAAGAAAATTACAAAGGCAAAGAGCTTTCAGATAAGCAGATTATTACAGCTATGTTAAAATACCCTAAGCTTATAGAACGCCCTATTGTTGTAAATAATAAAAAAGCCATTATTGGCACACCTTCAGAAGAAATTACAAACATTATTTAGAATTAATTTTTTTAATATTTATTAACTTTTGTTTAACTAAATGCAGTTAAACTATGTGTGAAATTTGTAGTCATAAAAATTTTAAAAAAAAGTTTTGATAAAAAATCTTACACTACTACTTTTCTTATTACTAGCAAACAAATCATTTTCTCAAGAAAAAAACGATTCAAACAACATAAAAATTTATGGTAAGATTATAGATGCTACATCAAATATACCCTTAGAATATGCTACTATTGTTTTAAAAAATTCTATTACTAATAAATTATCTGGCGGTATTACTGGCATTGATGGTAAATTTAATGTTGAAACTCTAAAAGGTACTTACGAGATTAGTATAGAATTTATTTCTTTTAAATCTAAAAAATTCCCAAAGCAAACCATTACCAAAGATTTAAATTTAGGAACCATTAAATTATCTGAAGACACCAGTTCTTTAGATGAAATTGTTGTGGTTGCAGAAAAAACTACTGTAGATATTAGATTAGATAAAAAAGTATTTAATATTGGTAAAGACCTCTCAATTAGAGGTGGTAATGCTAGTGATGTTCTAGGTAACGTGCCTTCTGTACAAGTAGATGTAGAGGGAAACGTAAGTTTACGTGGAAATGAAAACGTAACTATTTTAATTGATGGTAGACCAAGTGCATTAGTGGGTATTAATGGTGCAGATGCATTAAGACAAATACCTGCAGAAGCTATTGAAAAAGTAGAAGTTATTACCTCTCCTTCCTCTAGGTATGATGCAGAAGGTACTGCAGGTATATTAAATATCATTCTTAGAAAAAATAAACTAAAAGGTTTTAACGGTTCTTTACAATTAGATTTAGGATATCCAGAAAGAGTTGGTACTGCATTTAATGCCAATTGGCGTACAGAAAAATGGAACTTTTTTACAAACACAGGGTTTAGATACAATGCTACTCCTGGTAATTCTCTTTATGAATCTGATTATTTATCTGCAACTGCACAAAATGCCAGAGTTGTAGAAAAAAGAAAATTCGATCGTTTAGGAAGGTCTTTATTTACAAGTTTTGGAACAGAATATTACATTAATGAGAATTCTAGTATTATAGGAAATATTGTATTTAATGGAGGAAATGATGACGATGTAAATAGTAATATAATCGATAGGTTTGATATTAATGGAAATATTAATGAAGCCACTTTTAGAACTGAAAGCGAAAGTGAAGACGAAAAAAGAATACAATATACTTTAGATTACATTAATAATTTTAATGACACTGGTAAAAAACTTACCATCAACCTACAATACTCTACAGAAGCAGAAGACAAATTAAATAATATTACAGAAATAAATACGCAAACAAATTTATTAAATGATTTAGAACAAGTTATAGAAGATCAAGATGAAAACAGGGCTTTATTGCAAGTAGATTATGTATATTCTGTCGGAGAAAACATACAATATGAAGCAGGTTATAGAGGGAATTACAGAGATATTTACAACAAATTCTATTTAACAGAAAGACAAGTTTTTCCTAACGGACCACTAGTTCCTGATGCTGGTTTAAACAATTCTTTTAATTATGAAGAATTTGTAAACGCTTTATATTTTCAATATGGTCAAAAATTTAATAAAATATCTTTGCTAGCAGGTTTGCGTTATGAATATACTTCTATAGAAATTGAGCAACAAACAACTACAACAAAAGACGAGAGAAGCTATGGAAATTTATTTCCAACTATAAATTTAGGCTACGAAATTAAAGATGGAGAAAATATTACCTTAGGTTATAATAGAAGAATTAGAAGACCTAGAGGTAGAAGTTTAAATCCATTTCCAAGTAGATCTAGTGAAAGTAATATTTACAGTGGTAACTTAGATTTAAATCCCGTAATTACAGACGCTTTAGATTTAGGTTATTTAAAACGTTGGAGTAAATTTACATTAAGTACTTCTGTGTATTACAACAGAAGTAAAAATAACTGGGAAAGAATACAAGAAGACACCGGAGAAATTACAGATAATGGTGATCCTGTAGTTAGAAGGTTTCCTATCAATCTATCTTCAGAAGAAAGAATTGGTTTCGAATTTACCTTAAACTATAAACCTTTTAAAGTGTGGAATATTAACAGTGATTTTAATCTATCTAGAGTTACAAGTAATGGAGATTATACAAACCCATTAACTAATCAAAATACTAATTTCGATTTTGTAAACACTTCTTACTTTATAAGGTTGAATCAAAAAATAACGTTTCCTGGTAAAACAGATGTACAAATAAACACAAACTACAGAGGTCCTTTTCAAAATGCGCTAACAAAAAGCAAAGGAGTTTTTAGTGTAAACATAGCAGCAAGTAAAGATATTTTAAAAGACAAAGCCTCTATAAGTATTAACTTTAGTGATGTTTTTAATACTAGTATAAGTAGAAGAACTACATTTTTACCTGGATCTTTAGATCAATATTCAGAGTTTCAATGGAGAGAACCCCAATTTAGAGTTAGCTTTGTATATCGTTTCAATCAGAAAAAACAAAAATTTAAAGGAAATAGAGATTACAATGGAGGTGATAATGATTTTGAAGGATAGCATTAAACTATTTTAAAAAGTTTCTAATTTTTGTTAAGCAAATTCTATAGTCAATATTTTTTTCGAAAATAAAAAGGTTGCCATTTTTGTTATCTATACACTCAATTAAATTCAAAAAAAAACTCGTAACAAGTTAATGTTAAGAGTTTTTTTTTAAAAAAATATATCTTAATACTATTTGCCTTCAGAGGCTTCTCTAGCTTCTTTTTTCAACTTTAAGTTTTCCCAAATAGTTCCACCAATCCAATATGGTACTACAAATGTTAGTAAAAAAATTAACAACCAAAAACCAGCTGTAAAAATAAACATGAATAAAACTAATCCAGAAAATTGAGAAAAATCTAACATTTTAATTTTTTTAAATAATTATTAATGCAAAAATAAGACATATTTTCAAATTTCACTATCAAAAAGTAAAAATTTTCAACATAAAAACAATCAAAATGTTTATAAATAATATGCCTGCTTTTTTGTAAATTTGTTGGCTACACAAACAATCATTCAAAATGAAATACAGAATAGAAAAAGATACAATGGGGCAAGTAAATGTGCCTGCAGATAAGTATTGGGGAGCTCAAACAGAACGCTCTAGAAATAACTTTAAAATTGGGGCACCTGCATCTATGCCTTTAGAAATTGTTTATGGTTTTGCATACTTAAAAAAAGCAGCGGCCTATACAAATACAGAATTGGGAGTGTTATCATCAGAAAAAAGAGACTTCATTGCAAAAGTTTGTGATGAAATTTTAGAAGGAAAACATAATGATCAGTTTCCTTTGGTAATTTGGCAAACAGGTTCTGGTACGCAATCTAATATGAATGTAAACGAAGTAATTGCTAACAGAGCTCATGAAATAGCTGGTAAAGTAATTGGTGAAGGTGAAAAAACAATTCAACCTAATGACGATGTAAACAAATCGCAATCATCAAACGATACTTTTCCTACAGGGATGCATATTGCTATTTATAAAAAAGTGATAGAAACTACGATACCAGGCATTATTAAATTAAGAAACACCTTAAATAAAAAGGCAGTAGCTTTTAAAGATGTAGTTAAAATTGGTAGAACACACTTAATGGACGCAACTCCTTTAACGTTAGGACAAGAATTTTCTGGCTATGTTGCTCAATTAGATTTTGGTTTAAAAGCTTTAGAAAATACCTTAGCACATTTAAGTCAGTTAGCTTTAGGTGGTACAGCTGTTGGTACTGGTTTAAATACACCTAAAGGATATGATGTATTAGTCGCAAAATATATTGCAGAATTTACAGACTTACCTTTTGTAACTGCAGAAAATAAATTTGAAGCTTTGGCGGCACATGATGCTCTAGTAGAAACTCATGGAGCTTTAAAACAAGTAGCTGTTTCTTTAAATAAAATTGCAAATGATATTC
>Ga0209136_1000939_pt1 | contig 20105 bp, 21 predicted proteins | sample SaaInl0LU_22_DNA_FD_184640 | JGI IMG/M metagenome (GOLD analysis project Ga0209136, IMG submission 184640) | Marine microbial communities from expanding oxygen minimum zones in the Saanich Inlet - ESP_90LU_22_DNA (SPAdes) (version 2) | ecosystem: Environmental > Aquatic > Marine > Intertidal... | reverse complement strand
TTATCGAACGCTCTTTATTCTTCTTTGCTCTTCTACATTTTCATTAATTAATTTAAAGACATCCGATTTAGGAATTCCTTTTACGTTTAGAATGGGGTCTGTTTTATCTGAGGTTATTAGTTGCAGGTGCATGATATGAAAGAGTCTCCCCAAAAAAAACTCTGATAAACGTTCGAATCTTTCACTCGATAAAGCTCTAAAAAACCAAATCGATTTGTGAAAACACCTTTTTTTGTTACGAGACAATCTTGGAACAAAATGTATTTTAGTGTCTTAAAGTAGATAAGGCCATAAATTATTCTGATCGTCAATAAGAGACAAAGGAGGTGTAAAGAATTCAGTACAATGGCTTTCAGTTCTTCACGGATAACATTATTTTAAAAAAGAGTGTTCATAAAAAAATGCAATAGTTGCAATTAGAGAGAAATATTGTTTGTACAGTTTATAAAGAAAACAGACTTTTGCGTTGATTTATTTTCAATATTGTCAGGTTTGAATCTTTTCATTTATAGGTTTTCTTTGGATGTTTAACAAGAAAAATCGATTGTTAAAGTCTTTGTCAACGCGTTTTGTCAAAAAGAGTTTCATATTCATTTGAAAAATTCGAAATAAATGCATGTAGTGTCATTTATTGCGTAGCTTCTTCTTTCGTTTCTATGATTGCCAATTCATTTTCAATAATAATTTGTATTTCATCTGTAATTCTCTTAAAGTTTGCACTGATATAGGAATCCAAATCCTTTGGAAGTTTTTCATTCTTGGGCAATTCTTTTTTTTGAATACGATTTCTTCCTTTGTGAGGCACAATAAATCCTCTAAAAATTTTTCGTTTCAATTCTTGTCCAAAATTATCTGAGACCAATCCTGCAAATTCACCTTGCGAAAGTTGAGAAATTTTTGATTGCGGTAAAATATATTCAAATTGTTCGTTTATAGATATGGATGTCACGTTTGTGTCTATGGAAACATTTTTTATTTTCTGCTTTGTTTTCCCAAAGATTTCTTGAAGTTCTTTGGCAGTGTTGCTTTTTACAGCCCCGCTAAAAATATTTCCAGCAATATTAAAAATAGTTTGCGCAGCTTTATCTCCGTAATCTCTTTTTAATTGTTCTAAATCCTGAAAACCTAGTACAGTACACACTTTATTCGATCTTGCAGTTGCCATTAGATTGTCTAATCCCATAAAGTACAAAGTAGGGAGTTCGTCTAAAATAAGAGAGGAAGGCGCTCTATTTTGGACATTGATTAATTTCATCAATTGCGTAACTATTAGGCCCAATGCCGGAGCATTTGTTTTTTGCGTTTTTGGATCGTTTGCCAAAATTAATAGGGACTCTTTGTCCAATAGATTGATGTTTAGATCTACATTCAACTCCGGATAAATATTGTTTCCCATTACCCAAAAAAGCTCCTTCGTTGCTATTTGGGATAGGGGGATTCTAGCCGATGCTGTTTGCCCAGATAGCTGCTCGTAAGCTTTTTTTTCAAGAGCGTCTTTGAACGGTGTTAAAAAGAAGTTGAGTTCTGCTTGTGTTTCGAGAAGTTTAAAAACATTTTCATCACTCTGAGAAGCGAACGTTATGGCATGTGGAAGTGTGCAAAATTTCCCATTTTTATATAATTTCAAATAATAGATGCATGCTGCAAAATAGGAAATTGCTGATTGTGCAAAAAAGTCCTTCTTTTCAATCCATTCTCTGTTTAGATTGTAAAGGACTGTTTGAGATGCTTCAATAGCATCGCTTGTTCGTCTTATTAAATCTGGAGCGATAGGATTTATAAATTCAGAATACTCAATGGCATCAAGATTTATTATTTGAAATTTAGATTTGCTTTTTGCATTTTCATAAAAATCATATGATACTTGTGTCAATGAGGGAAATTTAAAATCATATATCATAAAAGAGAAGTCTTTCATCATTTGTTGTCTAATGAATTCTTCTATGATCGAGTATGTTTTTCCAGACCCAGGATTTCCCATTACAATAGATCCTCTAAATGGGTTGATCACATTAATCCACCCATTTCTCATTCTTAAATTGACAGAATATTTATTTGTTCTTTTCTTTTTGTCTTGTTTAAAAACTTCATTTTTTTCGTTAAACTGGTCACTATTGTCAAAATAGGAAAAATAACGTCTAAAAACGATAATCGAAGTAATGAACGAAACAGAAGAAATAATGGTCAATAGCCCGTGCAAATAGGGTTTTTTTGAAACAAATGGAGTGCCTAAGGCGAGTAAAAGAGTTGCAAATACAATGAAAAGTGAAAAATATTTAAAATTTGATGTTTTCGGAATTTTCTTTACATGAACTCCTAAAGAGCACAAAGTAAAAATTAAGAGATAAACCACTTTAACATTGATTTTTTTACGACAGATGAACTCGAAATACTTACAAACTAAGTTTTGTATTGGTTCTGTTTTAGGAATCTCTAAATATAAAACTACGTCAAATCCGACAAGCAGAAAGCCCATGGTAAATGCAAAAAGAATTAAACTATCGATATTGTATTTATTTCCGCTATCTCCCATTGTTATTTTGTAATAAAGATTTTATACTGCAATTTACTCGGATACTTTCTTTTTTTTCAAAAACCAGCATTAGGTAAGTAAACAAGCCACCTGCTTTTTTGTATTTCTTTGTTAATTTTATGTTTGCGTACATTACTCCTATCATTAATAAGGACATCCAAATTGATTTGGCAATCATTATCAAACCTAAAAAAGTCAAGGCGAAAGAAATTACGGCTGTTTGAACGGTAAGACCAAAGATTTCAGGGGTTCTCTCTAAGCATCTTGGGATGGTAAATGTTTTTATCATTGTGTAGATGGAATTATTTTTTAGATGACAACATTTTCATCAATGATGATGTTTTCGCTGTTATTTTGTTATAGGCTGTTGATGCTCCTCCAGAATAGGGGCTTCCAAGAGGGCTTCCTCCATTGATTAAAAATTCGCAAAACTTAGGAATTTTTAAAAATAAAAATATGGAACTTATTTGAACAGCGAGGATGACAAAAAAAGAAGTGAAACTTTCGGTTTCTATTTTTGTTAAGATGACTAAATATTTCAAGATGTAGATAAAGGGCTCCCATAGAAGAATTGCTAAAAAAGACAAAGACCAGTTTGTAAAAGATTTATCATTTCCAGGAATTAGCGAGAAAATTATTGAGAAATAACCCATAATGTAGTATATCGCAATACTTAACGTTTGCTTGATTAGCATATAAGTTGCAATAAAACTTCCCACAAAATAGATGAGTAAATGTATCAATTCCATGATTGGGTTTATTTGTAATACATCGTATAATCTGTCGTCTGTTCTTGTCATGGAAGAATCAAATCTTCCGTCAAAACCAGTAGCATCAATACCGGATAAATTCAGTATGGATTCTTTTATGACTTCACTTAAAAGGTTCATTGGTGTTAACATAAAAAGATCAACAAGAGGGCTGTATAACACGACTCCTGCTAAAATTAAACAAGGACGAATTAAAACATATGGATCCAATCCTTTTTCAGGATTTGTCATGTATAAAACAACTTTATAAACAATAAAAATTAAAACAAGAATTCCTGTTAACGTTGATAAATAGGTATGAAAAACATCAATTAGGAGTTGAAATTGACTAATAAAGTCCTTTCGCATTTGAATGATGAAGTTATTTGTAGCTGTTTGTAGAGGAAGCATGATTTAGGAATCTTTAAGTTGCGATGAAAGGTAATAGCCCAATAAAAGCTAATAATTTTGTTAGTTTGAAGTCTATTTTACTTAGCTCAGCATAAATCTCAATATACTCGTTCGCCAATCTTTGAGAAGCGACTCTGTAGTAGCCTTCTCCATCTATAAATAAGGCTCCTAAACTTGCCAAACCAAGTACTCTCAGTTCTAGCCTCTTTGCTCTACTTTTTAATTTTAGGAACTCTCTTAAGTGTTTTCTAAATCCAGGAGCATAATGCACAGGAAGGACCAATCTTCTTTTTATATCGATGCTATTTATAAGATCAGCAGAGCTTATTGATAGTGCGTTTAAGGAATTCACATTTCCAAATAGTGTGCTTCTCCATTTTTTGAGTAACTTTTTTTCTTCATCAATGATATTCGGGATTGTGGTATTGGCTTGTTCTTTTTTCATGACAATTGCTGTTGTTAACATTCCTGGAATAGCTACCCCTCGAATTGCAAAAGCACTAGGATCAAAAACATGATTAATAACTTGTTGCCCCATTGAATTGTTCCAAAAGAGCAAAAGATGAATTATGAACATGGCGTTTCTCATACAACGAAATTTAATTTGTCCTTAGTGTTATTGTTCTTTTTGTCCAACATTGTGTGTTTTTTGCTTTTTAAAGTCGTTGCAATTTTGGAAGTATCCTTTTTTATTTCGAACGACGCTTCGATATTGATTTTGCCGTTGTGGAAATATAATACAGAATCTAAGGAGAACGTTTCAACGAATTTTTCAACCTTTTTCTTTTTTCAATGCTCTTGATAAATGGAGCGGCTTCACGAGATGTCTTAACAAACTTTCCTTAGCGAAACAATTCCGAACAATTTTTGGAAAGTGAGATGCAGTAACAAAAACGTTGTCATCACCATTTTTCTTTATGCGTGTTAGAGCTTGCTCAATTTTAGAGTTGCAATCCTTTTTAAATGAAAAGATTGTCAAGCCATTTGACTGCGTCTTTATTTAATCTCTCTTCGGGTAACGTAGTTAACAAATTAAGAGATTTGTCAAAATCACAGTTTTTAATGTAATTCCCTTTTTGTAATTCTGAAAGAATTCGGTTGTGATAATTTGCATTGGGAAATAACGCTTTGTCAAAATCGAACGTTGTTAAGATGCCTTTTTTCATAAATTTATTTTGTTTCATGATGGTTTCTATTTACAGTGTTATTTCTAAAGCCCGGTCGATAATATCTAAAACGAGAATTTTTCGTTCTCCTTCGGTCATGTAATTATCGGTTTTATAAATGTTTTTTAACTCAGTTTTTAAAACACGTATTTTATGGGTTTTAAAAGCTGCTATCAGTCGCAATTTTACGACGAGCCTTGACAGTCCTGGAATATTACCTGAAATCGAACTTTTTGCTACAATATAAGAGATACATTTTTCGAGAAAAGATTTTGTATTTGTTTGTATTACTATTAATTCTTGGCTGATCGTTTTTAAGCTGTTTTCGTAATCCACAACAAATTTCCTCACTATTTGTGTTTCAACAGCCATGGCCATAACTTTTGGAACCATTTGTGAATCTACTTTTGTTGCTCGCTTTTCTTGCGATTTTGCAAAAGGATCTGGGAAATTTGATTTATAAGGACCGAGGTTAATTACAACCTGTGCCTTTATATTTGCTACAAAAAGTAAAAAAATAATCAATCTCATGGACAGTTCTTTTTGAAAGAGCCAAGCTCTGTTTTTTCATGATTGTTTCTTTTAAAATAAATGAACGAGACGTTCTGATAGGGTTAAATCTTCAAGTGTCGCATCGAGATCTTTTTCAATTTCTTCTAGTTCAGAAACAATTTCTAAAGAAGTCTTTAATAGATTTCCGTTGTTAGAAGTGGCCGTATAAAAATCAACATCTTTATTCAAACTAGTTAGGTAATTGGTATACATTGTATATTTTCGTTTTTTTCTTTTTTTTTTTCTATTGAAGAGCAGTGGGATACGATTGTTAATTTTATTTGCCTCAGCTAACTTGTTTTTGATGCGATCAATTGTATTATTTATTTGAAAAATGGGTTCAAATACTGTCATTACTCCGTAGTATGGAATCTTTTTTCTGATTTCTTTATTCAATTCAGCCATTTTATTTTTCACGTTTACTTCAGCCGGTTTAATGAGACCTAGCGCTGTTATATTGGCAGCTACAGACGCTTCTGCTTCCCATAGTCTCACAATGACTTGTGCTTTTGTTTTGTGAATTTTTGCAATTGATAGCAAGAACCAAAGAGTAAATATTTTATATGTTAAATTTTTTGTCATAAACCTAAGCGCATTATTTTCTCGAAATCTTCATTTGACATTTTTGAGGCTTTTGCTAATAGAGAGGCAACAATTACAAATACGGCATTTTTATGAACGTTTTTATTTGTTCTGTTTAATTTCGTTAGCAATTTTCGATCTAAGGAATACAGTTTTTGAGTATTCGCATTTCTAATGTTGTTGTTTCTTGTCAAAGCAATTTGAAGGGCAATCGTATTGTTGATTGCTAATTCTCGGATAAAATATTCGTTTTTTGCAGCGGTAATATAAAAAGGGAAATTATCTTTTGTAGTTATGAGAGGCAATAGTAATAGATTATTAGTCACTAAATTTAGAGCCAATGGAGCTTTCAAACTTCTGTCATATTTGTTTTTCTCATATTCTTTAACCCTAGTTTCTACTTTGCTTTTTTGAATGTCTTTTAAGCCTGTATGAATAAGTGTTTGTTGCGATAGGATAACGGCATTCACGGCTAATTTCTGAGTTAATACACCTAACAAAGGCTTGTCTGTGTTTATCCATGTAATATTTACGATTACAAATTGGGAAAACACATGAAAGCTGCTGAAAACCAGTAGGATAAAAATTATTGATTTTTTATAGGATTTTATCATCGCCTCTTATTAATGTTAGGTCTTGTTTGTTCTGAGTTTTTTGAAACCTTTGTTCTGTTTGGAAAAGTATTTTTTCGTTTGAATGCTTCTTTGTTCAACGTTTCTATAGGCTTTCTAAAATTGTCGAAATTAACAGATGCTACATTTGTTTTATTGGAAGTTGATTTTGAAAACCTTTCAGGAAGTACATTTGTTTTTGAGACAGAGCGATCTCTCGTTCGCATTTTTTTTAAACTTTCTTTACTAATATTTACTGTTTCTTTTTTAGTGTTCTTTAATTTTTTCTTTTCATTTTTTTTGTTTTTTCGACGCTTTATATGTTTGGCGATTGCATTGTAGGTTCTCTTTACCGCTTTGGATACAGTTTTTCTATGAATTGCTAAAAGCAATGCGACTCCTAGTAGAATACCTATGGGTCCTCCAACCGCTATCAAAAGAATGCCACCTAGTGTTCCAATTCCCATATCGATACCTTTTGACAAAGGATCGTTTTCATTTTCTCTTCTTTTTTCATTTTCTGAAAAATCTTGTTTTTCATCTGTAGTTTTTTCTTTTTGATCATTTCCCACAGTGGATTTTTTTTTCTTGCTTTTATGGGACGGTTTAATTTCTTCGTCTTCTTTCATAGTTCTTAAAATTTGTAGGCCTATTTTAATTGTCCACTAAATCGAACTGTTTTCCATAATCTTTGCATGGTTCGTTCTTGTAGAAAGTTTGTTTAAATTAGATACGCTTGTTTCTATTTTAAATTTCTTATGTCCTTTATTCTGAAATAAATCATGTCATAAGATTGTTTTATCAAGAGTAGTGTACATGGCAATGTCCCCTAATAAGCGAAAGTACATTTGTTATGGCTTTTGTTTGTTTTTCTCATTCTGATTTTAAACCCTCTCTTTTTTGAGCAAAACGGAATGGAGAGTCATTCCAACATTTCTTTCTTTTTTTGATGAAAAAAAGTCATTTCTCATCAGTATTTTGTTTGTCAATTCTCAATTTGTTTGTTGTTCTGTATTTTCTAAAAAGGCATGGAAATGAAGCATGTAAATATCCTTTTTATGGGTCAATGAGGCTTCAAGTGTGGCTTTTATTTGCGAAGTATTTTCTTTTTTAGAGTGTATTGAGAGAGAGGATTGAAAAGACCTCTTGCAAGTTTTTACTCAATTGTTTGCTGTTATCTGTTTTTTTTCGCGGCCATATTTTTAGATATGCCCCTCTTTACAACCTTTGTAGAGTTCAAAATGTATAGTTTTTCTAGTTCAGGAATTTATTTAGCAGGTGTCCTTGAACTTAGAAATTCAATACCGAAATTACTTTTGGTCTATGAAATTTTCAAATGCCATTTTGATATTTCCTTTTTCCTTGTAAGTTTTATAAATTTTTTCGTTTTCATCTCCATTAGAGGTGTAACAAGCATATCGCTGAGGAGAAACTTTTACTTTGTAAATGTTGGAAAGACTGCCCATCTTAATAAAAACTTGTCTTTTGTCTGTGGCATACAATTTAGAAACATCGGATTCTGTAAATGAGAGATATTTGGAAAAGTTCTCTTTCAGAGAAAGTTTCTTTTTGTGGGAAAGCAATAAAAAAGTATCTGTATTGTTAATCATTGCAGGACCAGCATCTGTAGTGATAATATCGTCAATATCTTGAGTAGCGATGGCTATTTCTCCATAAAATTTACGAATGGTTTTGTATAGATATTTTATGAATCCTACCATTTCACCCTGTGAAAGCGGTTTCCAACATTCATCAATAAATATAGATTTTTTTACTCCCGGAAGGTTTCTAATCTTGTCCATTGTTGTTTCTATCAATAACATAATTACCAAGGGGAATAATATTGGATGATCTTTAATATTGTCTAATTCAAAAACAATAAATCTTTGGTGTAAAAAATTCATTTTAGCTTCAGCATTCAAAACAAAATCATAATCTCCTCCTTTGTAAAAATCAATAGTAGAAAAAATAAAACTTTTTTTATCAAAAAAGAGATCTCCCCCTTCAATATTGCTCTTTGTAATATGTTCATAAAAACTATTGAAACAAGGTCTTATACTCGTATCCTCTTTTAACTTTTGAAAAAAAGAATCGAGATATTTTGAGAGAACATTTTTTTCTTCTCTGCTCGGTTTGTTTTCAGATCCTTTCCATAAAAACAACAATAACGAAACTAAAAATTCTTTTTTTTCGAGACTGTATTTTTCAAAATTAAAAGGATTGAATTTCAAGGGGTTTTCATGTTCGTATTCCAAATAATCACCACCAACAAGGAGACATAGTTTTTTATAGGAATTTCCTATATCCATAATAATAACATGATGTCCTTGTTCAAAATATTGACTTACGATATGGTTTACAAGAAAAGATTTTCCCGTTCCAGAGGGGCCAAATATCAAACGATTTCTGTTTACAATCAATCCTTTTTTCAAAGGGCTGTCCCATAAGTCTACCCTTACAGGTTCATCATGGACAATATCAGAAAAAAGAATTCCATTCGTTGACTTTGTGGTCGTTGTTTCAAAATTTATAAATGTACTAATCGTTTCTGTAGGAAGAATAAATTGATGTGCTTTGTTAATATTTGAACAATTTCCTGGACAATTTCCTTGGTAAAAATCTTTTAAAGATGCTGTTAGGTAATTGAGTTTTATTTTTGATTTTTGAAACTCCTTACGGGCTAAATCTACGTTTTGTTCCAATTCTTTGTATTGAGGATCCCATAAAAACATGCTGAAGTTTGCTTTTGCATATTTTGTCTTGTTTTTCTCTCCTTCATCTAAAAAATCATCTAGGGTTTCGTTCGACAATTTGTTGAACCTAGAAAGGCTTCTGAGACCTTTAAATTTATTTGATTTATTTTCAATTTCTTTTTTAATGGAGTCTGATTCTTCAATGAAAATTACTTGGTTGTAGAGGTGATTGCATGAAATTGAAAAAACATAATTGTGCGTAAACGGGATGTAAAATTCTGTACGATCTGTGGAGAGATTTTTTTCTTTGTTATATCGAGCGAATGATTGCGGTAAATCACTACAATTTTCCATTGAGAATACTTTTACAAAGTTGTCTTTTACCCGAAAACCTTTCTCAAAAGATATTTCATAGTCTTCTTCCTCATGAGAGGATTTAGCAGAGGATAAGGAAAAATAAGAGTTTAATAAGTTTGTAATTTCTATTTCATTCAATTGTTTTGTTGTGAAAAAACTTGATAGATTCAATTTGTTTACAAATGAATTTGAACTTTTAATGAAATATTCTATTTGTTCTTTTTTGAAAGTTGATTTCTTCGTATTTCTGAGAGCGGATGGATCGTATGTTAAAATGAGATAGCATTCGTGTTTCAGAATAGGGCTTTCGTAAAAAAATTTATTATCGGATCTTGGGAGATACTTTGTAGACGAGGTTATTGGCGTGGTAATGTTTTCTTTGAAAAAATAATCTTGTTTTTGGAGAATTGTTCCTACCGCTAAATTTTCTAGACCATTGCTAATAATTCCAGAAATTAAGTCTAGGTTGTTTCGATCTATCGAGAAAACTTCTGGTAAGACGAGTTTGAAAGCAAGACTAATTGCTCCATCTTTAGAGACGATCATGTCATCATCAATAGTTAGAATGGGGAAAAAAGTTTTAAAATCAATCATATCGTAATTTTTAATGTTTCAATAGCTCTGTATTTATTTCTCTTAACACGGAACTTGTTTTTACCATAACATTACTTTGCACGGCACTTTTTGGTGAATACGAGGTGCGTGTTGTAGGTATCTTCCGAACTAAAGCGTCTGCGACTCTTAAAAGGTTGATTTTTTTATCACATCTCAGCTTCTTTAAAGGCCCCCATTTTGAAATACAAGGGCTTTTTGGAAAAGTAAATGAAAAAGAACTTGGATTTCTAGATCTTGCTTTTGTAGCTTCATAAAAAATGGTATTTACAAGTGTATATTCGGTAAACTTCGGAATGCTTCTCGTGAGTTCCTTATTGTATTCTTTTGCGAGTTGTATTTGTACTTCTCGCAATCCATGACTAACTACTGCATCTGCATTTTGAGAATTGGTTTTAGAAAAACTTAGGATAGATAATATGAGGATAAGAAATAAATTTTTCATTTTAGTACGGTCTTTTGTTACTTTTTGAATAAAAAGTCCTTGATATCTAAAACTATTTTTCCCCTTCTTCCTCCGGAGTTGTTTTCTGCAACTCTGATTTCTAAAACCTCATTTTTAGTAGGAACAAACCGATCGAATCCAAATATAATGGTGTGATTTGAATTTCCCATGATGTTTTTTGTCTCATTACAGACAAAGCTCGCATTTTTTTCTATGTATTGAAGCGCATTTAGCTTTTTTAGAGATTTAAAAGGATTGAATTTCTTTTTTGTAGTTAGTAGGAATCTTATCGAATCTGTTGAAAAAATAATTTTTGATTGGTTGTTGATTTTTAATCGAAATATAATTTTATCTTTTTCATAGAAGATACCGTTTACTATATATTTCATTTTATAGCTGGAATGTTTTTTAAAAATATTAGAGTTTCTGGCGTGTAAGTTGTGACAATGTTTTGCGGCTATTTTTTTATTTTTTAAGAGGTCAAATGATTTTAATTTAATTGCACCTTGCGAGTTGTAGGTATATGTTTTTATTTTTGGATTGATTTTATAAGCTACCCAAATAGAATAATAATTCCCTCCTTTTGTAATGACGGTTAAATTCGTTTTATCTTGAATGTTCCATTTGTTTAAATCGGTGCATTTTATTTTGAGTACATTTTTTAGTTTGTCTGTGGAAAATTCATTGGCTCCAAGATCCACGTAATCAATATCCTCATTAAAAATAAGATGAGTTGTCATTTTGTCGGATACCTCAATCTGAATCTGATTGTAAGCGGTACGATTTTGACAATAGATGTTATTCAGAGTACTCAATAGAATAAATAGGTACAGGTTTTTAAAAGAATTCATTTGTGTTTTTTTACGATTTGTTTGTGCTCATTTTTTTTGCATGTTCGTTTTTAATGATCTAGGTTGGAAATCAAATAAGGGTGAAAAAAGTTGTTTTTTGTTATTTATGCCAATTGATTTCGAAAAAGAGGTGCACAAATAAAACCAAGGTTTTTTGTGTCAAGTAAGACGAACTTTCTTTAAAGTTTTTTTTCTACAGATAACCAGATTTTATGTCCTCCCGAGATTTTTACTTTTAAACGGTTTAAATATTTTAAAGTTTTGTCAGAGCTTAATATGATAGAAGCTTCTTTCAATGGGACCGACGCACCTCCTGTAATTATATTTGAGTTTCGATAGCTCTCTTTCACCAATTCTGTAAGGTCACTTGCTGTTTCGATCGGTATAGAACTTAATGAATTGTTTCGCATGAAAACACCTTCCAGTCCGTCGAAATCATGAACGATTATTGGTGCAGGTAATCTTTTTTCATTTTTTATAATATTAGGGCTTATAGTTAAAAACAGTCTATTTGGAGATAATTTTGCAATCCCATAGAGGACCGTGTATTTAGGGATGACATAGTTTTTTTCAAAAAATACGTCTTCTAATAAATGGATGATTACAAGCCCATTGTTTTCAATTAATTGAGTGTCGTAAAACTCAGCCTTGTACAGTTCCTTTTCATTGTTTTTCATGTCTGAAACAGCTCCTTTAAAAGCGTTTTTGTTTTTCGAAGTGCTGAAAAAAACACTTTCATTGCGATCTTTTTTTAAACTAACATTCTTGTATTTGAGGTCTGGAATGTCTATTTCTTTTTCAGGAGATGTTTCAATCCCTTGTAGAAATGCATCTTTCTTAATATTATTTTTTATTTGAGGTATTTCATGTGTGAGATTTTTTTCATCCATTTCATTCAAATATTGTGTGTTTGATTCCATGATGTCTAGTAATCTACTCAGATCGTCTTTTTTATTTGCTGAAATATGCTCATTAATTGTTTTTTTTGCAGTTACATATTTTTGATTAGATCCTATGTCAGTTGCTTCTTCTGAGCTTTCATTCAAATCAGTCATTTTGTATCCAATATTGTCAAAATAGGTCAAGGAGTCTGTTTTTGTAGAGGGTTTTGTTTTTTTTAATAAAAATCCTTCCGAGGTGTTTTTAGAATCTAGTTGACGATTGTAATAATCAAGTTTCGAATCGTTGTGTATTTTGTCTAGGATTTCCGGAATTTCAAATTGAAATTTCATTTCTTTTTCTTCGGTTTTGATATTAAAAAAAGAGATGTATATATATCCAAATAAAAAAGAAATACAAATTGTGAATACCACTCCGACAATGATTTTTTTATTCCTTTCCATGGTATTTGATATTGTAATTCGTAATTAACAATCCATGTGGGTTGTCTATAGTTCTTGCGACATCGTATAGATTGCATTCAATTTGTATTTTTTTTTCTTTCTTTTTTTTTTCTTCTCCATGTCTGTAAACCACTGTCTTTCCATAAATAGAGCCCAAATACGGATAGGTTTTGGAATTTGTATTTATGGAGTCTATGATGATGCTTTGTGTGAGATTGTTCAATTTTAAGGAGTTGTACCAGCCTTGGTTTAGTAATGTTAAATAATAGTTTTTGCCACTCTCGTCTATCAGGTTTAGAGATTTTTCTATATTCTGTTCGTAGTTAAATTGATCAAGGTTAAAAAAGTATTCATGAAATTTTTTTAAATGATTATGGATTTCAGGTTCGCGCCACATCAGAGCATCCTTCACAGTTTTTGCAGTCAATACATTTCCATTTCCTTCCAGAACATAAATTTTTTCTTTTAGATTTAGTTTATTGAGATAAACCCCATATAACAAACTAGCAAAAATGGATAAGAATGAAACAGTTAAAGCAACAAGTGTAGTCGTTTTTGAAAATTTTAATAATGAGTCTATTTTAAGCAGCTTTTTCATGAGAGATCAATTGATGATATTTAGTAGAAAATTCATTTTTGTTTTTTAAAAAACAGCTGCATCTGGTAAGAAAAAACCAATAATAAGGTTTACGATACCCACAATTCCAAGTCCAATAACAAATTTCATGAAATTTTTCTGCGCTTGATCATTACCTTGCATGTATTGGAAGAATACTAAAAACCCTCCTACAATTGCAAATATTGCAGTAACAATGTTTAAAATCGTTCTAATTGTTTTTCCCCACTCTAAGAGCTGAGTTTCAAGGCCTGATTGTAACGGCAGGAAAATAAAGTCAAACATATATCAGTAATTTTTAGGTTAACTACCAATATGAGCGGATTTTTAATAGAAATCCCCTAAGCAATGATTTTTTTTGATTGCAATGATCATTTATGAAATGCGCTATTGTAGCAATCTCAATATAGCAGACGTCATATTTTTATCAATAGTTTGTAGCGTGTTTCTCGATAAAAAAATCGTTTCAGGCTACATTAAATTCTATAGATTCCTATCAGGAAAAGCCTTTTACCTCTTTAAAAATTGATTTCGTTAGCGTCTCATGTCAAGTTGAATAAATGAATAAGGAAAAATAAGATTTCGTGTTTTATTCAAACATTTTCATTAAAAATAAATCGATGAGAAAACGAGATATCGATGCTTTTTGGATCAAGATGAGATAGCTCATCTATTCGATTTTAGTTATGGAAGCCAAAAAATAACATGGTAATTTGTCTTTTTTGGGGGTTTAAATAGCTTACAGACACTTCTTTAAAGTAATATTTACGACCAAACTAAATATTTTAAAGTAATATTTACGACCAAACTAAATATTTTTTTCAAAAAACTGATATGAAAAAGTCAAGCCAAAATGAAATTATCCAATTGTATAAATTGAGAAAGCAAGACATGATTTTGTATTCTTACGCCATATGTAAAGACTTTAAAATGGCAGAGGACGTTATTCATGACATTTTTGTAACGTTATTGTTGAAGAAGGATTTTATGAACATAAGGGACTTGTCATCGTATTCGTTTCGATGTGTGAAGTGGAATACCTACAGAAAAATTAAGGTATCTAGATCACATAACCTAGATATAGATACAGATCGTGCTCAATTAAAAAAATATGTTTGTTCCAATGAGAAGAGTTATGATTTTTTACAAGAAAAAATCATAATGGATGCGATTGAAAGCCTTCCGATGAAGAGAAGAGCCGTGTTTAGAATGAAACGAATTGAAAATAGAAGTATCAAAAATATTAGTTTGGAATTGTCCATAAGTGCAAAAACAGTCGAAAATCACATTACGAATGCAATTAAAGACTTGAAAGGGAAACTAGGGGTTATGAGAAATTGTTAAATCACAAGGTTTTTACAAAATAATTATGAAATATTTTTGTGTTTTGTTCTTTGTAGGCAGCAGTATTATTGCTCAAACGATAAATAATAAATATTATCACGAAGCGAAAACATTTGCTTTGAATAATAATTTAAATCAAGCCATTGAAAGCATAGATAAGGCTATTTATTTAGAGGGAAACAAAGCGTCACCAATATTTTATTTTCACAAATATGAATATCTTGTTAGGCTCCAGAAATATAAATTCGCATTTCAGGTATTGAACAAGTCTATTTCTCATCATCCAAATTCTGTACTATTACTAAATGCCAGGGCGGAATTTTATTTTGCTCTCAGAAAATACAAGCAAGCGATTTTAGATTATGAGAAAATCATTCTTTTTGTGGTTGGAGATGATTTACAGAATTACAACATAAAATTGGCAAGTTGTAGTTTTCTGATAAGGGACTTTCAAAAAGCAGCAATTCTTACAAAACAAGTGTTGACAAATGATCCTTCAAATATAAATGCTTTGAATTTGTCAGCCGCCTTGTACATAGAACTTTTTAATTTTAAAAAAGCAAAAAAGATCTTACAAAGAATTCTTTACCAAGCCCCAGAGCATTTAGCCACAATAATAAATTTAGGATTCGTTTTCCAAAAAAAAGGTCAACATAAAAAAGCTCTTTTTTATTTTAACAAGGCTTTAACGTTAGAGCCCAATAATCCTGTTGCCCTTTGCAACAGTGCCTATAGTAAGTTCAAGATGAGAAATTATAGGAACGCAATGTTAGACGTTCAAAACTCCATAAGATTTTCCCCATCCAATTCTTATGCTTATATGGTCAGAGGAATAATTTATTTAAAATTAGAAAAGCAGATGAAAGCATGTGTTGATTTCAATATTGCAGAAAATTTAAATTTCTCCGAACAATATGGCACTAAAATTCAAGAGTTATTATCTGATTACTGTAAATAGGATGACTAATTTTTTATTTGCGTTTAGGGGGAGTTTGATAAAACGCACTCTTTCTATTAGAACAATAAATAAATATAATAGGATGAAACAAATGATACCATGGAGTTTCTTTTTTTTGTGTGCATTTCTAGGGGCTTGTGATGCTTCAGAAACGGATATCGAATCAATAAGCTCCCCCGACAAAGAGGATGAAAGTCCAGTAATTGAGGAGCTTACGGAAGATTCTTTTGAAGATATTTTAAATGCGTTTAAAATTCTAGCAATTCATAAATCTGATGAGAACATCAATCCAACATCGAACATTTTATCAAAATCGACACAGCGAAAAACAATCTCTAAAGAAGGCGAATGTCAACATGAAATAACAAATGCAATAGAAAATAAAGATTATACATTTGATATTGCAAGAGATTATCAAGAGAACCCTCTTTCTTCAGAAGAGATTGACAAAATTTTCAATACACCTGCTATCTCTAAGACAACATCCTCAGTAAAGTATTTCACAAAGAATAAAGAAAAAAGTACTGACTGCGAGACGCAAGAGCTTGATGCTCCCGTCCCAAATCATCGCAGAAAAGACATGTATCAGCGCCCGAAATTCTATAATTATTCCAGCATATTTGATTTTAATGGGAGTCATAGTTATTCAAATGAATTTTATATTGAAAGATCTGAACGAACTGAAATCTATGGAGTTGGAGCGCATTCCCTTCTTGTAACAAAAGGGAATGTGGAAAAAAAGATCAAAAGAAATTATAATGTTATATTGGATGATCTGTCGACCAAACATTCCTACACAGAAAGGTTGAATTTAACGGGGTATGTATATGCAGACAGAGTAGACCGATCACATAGATATAAATTTAGTTTTGAGGAGGGAAGTAGCAAATACTACAGTTTGTCTTATACTGTGAAAAATGAGTTGGATAATCCAGTTTTAGAGAGTACTGAAATAGATTTTGTAGATTCCTATAAAGTCTTGTTTTATATCAGGCATAAGGATTCTAAAAATAGAACACCTTGGGATTCGTATTCGGTACCTTTCGTTTTTGAGATTGTTATTGATTTGGAAGAAATGGTGTCCGTCTTGAAAAAGAACAAAGGAGAAACACCCTATGTAAAATCGAGTATACTATATATGAAATATGGTCCTGGAAGAAATGAAAAGAGAGAGGTGGGAGCTATAGAATATACTTTAGATAAACATGGAGAGAAATGGACAATAACAAGTAAAGAATCGCCTCTTATTGTTAGCGATAGCCAAGTAAAATCAATTGTAAAACATTACAATTAAATATGTCTATTTGTTTTTTGATGAGTCCACTAAAATATAGGAGAGCCGGTGCAGGACATTGAAGGTTTTTTGAATCGGTTTCTATTGTCTTTTATAGAAATAAGTTTGCGAGTTGCATTTTTATCAAAAAGTTAAGAGTTGTGAGTTCAATACATGCCAAATCTACCGGCAAGACATTTTAGAAATCAACACGTAAAACAGAGATCAATTATATTCAGTAAAGGATACGTTTCTTGAATTTTGATTTCCAATGCCAAAGACATAAGAAAATGCGAAAGAATCGAATGGATTTTTCGTATTTTTTTGTGCTCTTTGGTTCAGGCGATACTTTCCAGCTTGTACTTTTTCCAGTACTGCATTACGATGAAAGTACAAATAACGGAGGAAGCGAAGCCTTCAGCGAGTAACGCAAATACAACCGTTCCTAAACTGAGGTTGTTGCCCCAGAACCTGCTGTTCTCCATAAAGGTGATTACGCTTGAGTCAAAAACCATGGTGTAAAAAATAAGAGAGAAAGAAGTGGCGAGTACTGCTAGAAAGGAAGCGGCAAAGCCAATCGATAAATTGGTGAGGTAATTGTTGTCTAAATTCTTGAAAACATTCTTTTTGATACAGGAGTTTACGCCTAATATCACAAATAGAGCATTGAAAATCCTCAATTCTACAATTTGGCTGAGACCAATTAACTTTACTATGAAAAAGAAAAGAACGATTCCTAGATAAATCTTAAGGGCATGTTGGAAGATGAGTTTGTTTGTTTTCATTTGAGTTCTTTTAAAGTTTACAGATGTATTAAAGATATAGAAAAAAACACAAACCTCATTTTTAAGCCAGATTTCAGGGATATAAGTTTGGATACTTTATATTTGTGTGTATGAATAAAAAGAGCTTCGATCTAAAAGAACTTGTGCAGAAACAAAAAAAAACGACGGAAAAAAACTCAAAATCTTTCAACCTGGAAGCGCAGGTAAATTCGGCGAGAAAATGGAGTGAAGCACTTGATAAGCGAAGTGAGACTCCTTCAAAAAAGTAACTTCAAAAAAACAGGCGACGCAAGGATTCCTGTTTCAGTATTGTTGTTTCGTAAGAAACGAAATACGTTGAAATGCATGAAGGGTTGCACAGAAACGTGTCGCTGCGTTGAGATCTCTGTAGACATCAATTTTTATGTGGTAGCTGAATTTGTTGTTTTGAATATAAGTAGATTTTGCTTCTTTATTCCGAAGCTGTCTGAAGAAGAAAGTAAAAAGTAGTTTTTTTCAACATGAAATAATTTTCACCATTGCTCAAGTTTTTGATTCTTTTTTGTCAATTCTTTTTGAAAATTAGAACTAAAATTGCTGTTCATGGCCTCCTTATTTTGTAGGTAGCCAACATCAAAAATAAAAGCATCTCTGAGTTCTTTTGTTTTGCCGTCAAAATAGATTCGGGACGCTTTCGAGCGTACGTGCAATTCTCTTTTCCAATTTTTAGAGATTTTTACAGAAAAAGTGTTATTTATGTCGGTTATTTCTTTCAGTTTTTCTTAGGTTTTTGACTTATTGCATTGAAGCGAAAGTTTGCGCTTTAAGTCGTTTTCTGAGCAGTTTGCAAGAAGTATTCCAAGAAAGATTGCAAAAAACGATTTTTCAATTCTGGTCAATGTAGAGAAAAAGTTAGATTTTTTTTTGTGAGAAAGCTATTTTAAGTAGCTTTATCAAACGTACTAAAAAAACATTTGGAAAAAGATGAAAGCATTGGTGATTTCAGGCGGAGGTAGCAAAGGAGCATTTGCAGGAGGCGTTGCAGAGTACCTTGTAAAAGAGCAACACAGAGCGTATGATTTGTATGTTGGTTCTTCGACAGGAAGTTTGTTAATTTCACATTTGGCATTGGGAAAGGTGGATGCCTTGAAGAAGCTTTATACACATGTAAACCAACGAAGTATCTTTAGCAACAATCCCTTTTTCATTAGAAGAGTCCATGGAGAAAAAGTAGTTATGATCAATCATTTCAATGTATTGTGGAATTTTATAAGAGGACGCAAAACGTTTGGAGAAAGTAAGAATTTGCTAAAGTTGATTCGAGAGAGTATTTCTGAACAGGATTATCAAGCATTGAAAAGAACAAACAAAGATGTAGTGGTTACCGTCTCTAATTTGACGACCAATCAGATTGAATACAAAACACTTCGAGAATGCTCTTATGAAGATTTTTGCGATTGGATTTGGGCTTCCTGCAATTACGTTCCTTTTATGAGTATTTTGAAGAAAGAAAAGTGCGAATACGCCGATGGAGGTTTTGGTTGTTTGGTACCGGTCCGAGAAGCAATTCAACGCGGAGCTACCGAGGTAGATGTGATTGTTCTCGATACGGAAGTGCAACAACTGAACAGGCTGTCTCCAAAAAATCCTTTTTCACTGCTTTTCGATGTTTTTGATTTTTTATTGGAACATGTAAAAAAACACAATTTGACCATAGGAAAATTAGCAGCCAAGAATAAAAATGTAAAGCTAAACATGTATTACACACCCACAGTTTTGACTACGAATTCTTTGATTTTTGATCAAAAAAAAATGACCGAATGGTGGGAAGAGGGTTATCTGTACATGCGCGACAAATACGATGCTAAAATGACACCGATTCGATACAACAGCTAATAAAAGGTCTATTTAACAATTAATTTGAGCTTTTAAAATAATTTCTGTTTTACTTTTGCCAAAACATCTCTCAATGACATTACGTACCTCTCTTTTTTATAAGATCCTGTTTTTTATAGCAACGGTGTCTTTTGCTCAAAATTCTGACAAAGCGCAGCGTTATAAAACCGCACAACTTTTTGAAAAACAATTTGATTTGGTTCATACAAAACTAGCGGTTCGATTGGATTTTGAAAAAGAAGAATTGGAAGGAGAAGCATGGATCAAATTGACGCCACATTTTTACAGTACTGACAAATTGGTTTTGGATGCAAAAGCCATGCTGATTCACGAGATATCTTCAGAAAAA
>Ga0209136_1000937_pt1 | contig 20149 bp, 15 predicted proteins | sample SaaInl0LU_22_DNA_FD_184640 | JGI IMG/M metagenome (GOLD analysis project Ga0209136, IMG submission 184640) | Marine microbial communities from expanding oxygen minimum zones in the Saanich Inlet - ESP_90LU_22_DNA (SPAdes) (version 2) | ecosystem: Environmental > Aquatic > Marine > Intertidal... | reverse complement strand
CTCCAGCGAGCGTTTATAACGGTACAAACAAAATAATCCTAGAACAAAGACAACTACTAAAACAAAAATCTATGAAGCAACGAAGAAGAAATCACCTTAGAACTAAATCAGCAATTTTTTTGTAAATTACTCCAAACATTAATGTCCAACTTCTTTGAAGACTTACAGAGTGCTCCAATGTGCAAATAGAGCTGAAGATCGTGCCGACAATTACTACAAGAATTTGGCAGGAGGAGAAACAATAAGAGATGCCTACCGTCATATCACTTGGCAAATGCTAACTAGAAGATACTGTGGAAAAACAACAGCTTGGTTCGTAGGTTGGGCTCATGAGCAAAAATCAGGAAACAACTGTGCGTCAAAGAATATGGATTTTCATAATAATCTAATTGGCAGAGCCAAGAAGTATCATCAGTTTAGACAAGTTTCTAGCACCAATCCTTGGCAATGGAAAAAATGGTGCAAAAACATTCATGACTACACAGAATTCTATCAGAATTCCATTTACGTAGATGGAGATTGGACGCAATGGGATGCTTTAAATGGGACTTTTTCTATGATTAAGACTTGTTCTGATATTGAAGACGATAGGAAAACCAACTTTAGTAAATACCGTTACATCTACATCAGACCATGAAAAAACTACTTTTTCTTTTCGCTTTTGCATTAGTTTCATGCGATACGTTCTATTCTAGTGAGCATTCTGTAGTTGTTAACAACTGGTCATCACACCCTATATTCTTTGAGTCTACCTATGGTTCGAAGGACACTGTTATTTACTTAGAAGTAGATGAAACTGAAATAGAGATTCGTCGGACAGACACTCATGTCATTCCTGAAGACTTTCATTCGGAATATGATTTTAAACTCTTTTCAATACAAGGGCAAGACACGATTGAATCTTCATTTGACATCAACCTTCTTGAATTGCAGCATTATAGTTACTTCGACAGTCCGTATTACTTTTATGGATACAGGCTTCGCGTAAAAGATTCGCTTTTTTAGGTAGTGATTTTTTAAGGAACTCTTTCACATCAGTAAATAGAGTTTCTTCGGTTAACGTCCTGGTCAGCGTCTGATGAAAAGCTCGGTTCCTATGTCTCACGGTGCAGTCAACGCGCAGAGCGCAGTTGTATTCATCGACTATCGGAATTGGGCTAAACAGAACATTGGATGTTTTTCACTTCGCTCCTTGACCCAACCCGCTCGGGAACTGCCGGGATTTTTTGCCTAGCGGCAAAAGAACCCTTGACGGGGTTGCTTCAGAACACTAAAAACCATCCCGCCTGCGGCGGTCTGTCAGGTAGAACCTCCGGCGGAGAGAGAGGGTTTTGAACCTAACTCTCCAATATACTCAATATCAGTAATTTACGAGAACTCTTTTCGCTAAGTCAACCCGCTAAGCAACCCAATCGGCCGCGGAGGGCATTTCGCCCAATTGCTTGACTTAACAAGGCGAATATAATGGGTTTTGGATAAGGTTCGTTTCCCGTATATGCCTTTCAGAGGTACATCCAAGACGGGATTTTTGAATGAACTTAGTTTTTAGCGTCGTCAGGAAGAGTTATGTCCTCGAACAACATGTTACAATCAGTGCAACTGCAATGGAAATCAAGCGATCCTGTGACTCGAACCTTACACCCACAAGTTCCTGAACAGCTTATTCTACCTCCTTCTTTGTCACCGTTGGTGGCAGAGTAAAACAAGAACCCTATGTTAGATTCGGTTCCGTCCGCGAGTGTGTAGTTATAAACCAAAGCATGGGCATGCGTTCCGGTTTGATTGTAGTCTGAGGTTTCAACATAGTCAATACTCGTCAACTTTTGTAGTGTTGAATTTTCGTTGGAGTCTATGTATTCAAAAAACTCATCAGAAAATTTGTACGTACCTTCTTGGAAAAATTCAATTGGATCAATAATTATTGTGTCGTTTGGGGAAGACATAATCATAGCACAACCTTCACAATCACATTCGGAGTATTCAAAAGGATAGTCTGTACTGGTGTCTCGTCCTTTGACCATATTGCATTCAGCTGAACCATCACCTCCATCACCACAAAGTTTCTCGCATTCTATTTTGTAAGGTGCGTTGTTTGAAAACGAAACTGCCATTTCAGGTTCAATGACCTCCTTTTCTGCACATGAAGTGAGAGCAATAAGTCCTGAAAAGAGCAGGACAACTAGGTTGTTGTTGATTTTCATTATTCTACGTTTTTAGGTTGATATATAGTGACGGTGTTATCGTAGTAGTTAACCACTAAAACTGTTTTTTCTGATCTCGTGTAGCTATGAAAAACTTGATAGCTCTTATGCACCTTGTAGTTTTTGGGTTCGTAAATGACAACCTGACGAATAGGCCAGGCGTAGCTAATTGCTTTTTCAAACTCACTACAAGAAATGGCCCCATATAATTCACCATCAGTAGCGCTGAGTATTTGATTGTGATTGTCGTCGAAGTAAGCTACGTTTGTTTTTTGTTGAACTAGCGTCGAATCGACCTTGCCTGGCGCGGGACAGGATTTTACCATTGTATCAGCTTTGCTTTGTGCATTGGAGAATGCAATCGAAAGTGATACTGCGCAGATTGAAAGAAAAAATTTCATTGCTTGACTCTAATTGGATTTTAATGGCTCATTCTCTTCAACTAACGGCTGAAGACTATAATACTTCTCTATAAGTTGGACTTTAGTCGATTGGAGACTAATTTAAGATATTATGGACAAGACTATCAAAGAAACAGCTCCATTGCATTTCAAGAAAATGGTATTGAGTTACGCAGCGGAGAGAGCGGTACTAGAACCTTTTCTTGTATTGCCTTGAAAATCAATAATTAACAGCGCTTGCTTCCAAGCGGGGTTACGATTTGGATAGTTCTCCTCCGACAGAGGGCTTCTCCGGAAGATGCGCCAAATTGCCAACCAATGTGAAGATAAAAAATTATAATAACTCCAAAGCATTAGGGTAGGTGCTTATTGAGATTATTCTCGGGCAATCGCGGAAGTATCGTACGGAATATTCCGAACACATATTTGGCATGATGTGCACTACAAGAACCTTAATGTATTCCTAGCGAAATTGCTAAGGTTTAACGCAAATACAGTCGACAATTTATGTACAGTATTTACCGTACACCTCTTGCGCGATTGCCGGAATAGTGGCAGATAGTTAGTAACCCTTGATTTTACTTATATTCACCGTATGATTGGAACTAGGATTGTTGTAAGTATTAGACTCCTGACTCATAATCAGGTGGTCACAGGTTCAAGCCCTGCTGGGCCCACTGAAAATCAAGCACTTACGTTGAAAAGCGTAGGTGCTTTTTTATTTTATCAAAGGTTACCTGATTTCGTATCTGAATTTTTTAGAAATAATTTTACGGCCAGTGGGTAAGTCATCCTCTGAGACATAATGTATATAGTCTTCTAAGTCATTAAGTTCAATGATCTTATTAGAGTCAATAATTGTAATAGTACACGTGTATAAGCTATCCACAGTTTTTAGGTCTAGATCTTCATATAAGTTAACACCTCTAGAAAGTGCTTGCGGAATATTGCCGTTGTATGGACCGAGAGTATCCGAGAATGATTTATCGTCAAATTCAAATTGAGCAAAAACCGTTTGAGAGGAGTAATTATTAATACTGAAATAGTAGTCGTATACCGGAGACATTTCACATGCGCTAAGTAAGAGCAGCGAGGTAAGGGGTAATAATTTTTTCATAGAGTTAATTATTCGAAATAAATGTATTTGGTGTCTGCGATCGTTTTACGATCTTTTCTTATTTGCTTGCAGGTTTTGGTTTCTGATTTGTTAGTGTTATCCCACCATCGACCGTCTCCTACATAAACGGCGTTATTACTGTCATTAACAAAAGTTCTTACATTTTCGCACCATTTTTTCCACTGCCACTTTTTAGTGTTTGGTTTATCTCTGAAAACAGAGTATTTACTAACACGACCGATATAGTTGTTATGGAAATCCATTTGTTTTGAACTGCATTTATTGCTGCCACAAACTTCATTAGCACCTGCTGTTAGGTAGGCTATAGTATTACCCACGTATCTTCTCATTAATACATTCCATGTAATGTGTCTGAATGCATCGGACTTATTGTCTGAGCCATAGCTCCCATAATAATCCGGTTTTTTCTCCATTCTTTCCGCCCTTCTAGCCGATTGCCAGACTCGAAATGAAGCCCAAGGCGTAGCAATTGCAGATAGGTAATATGCATATGTTATTTTGCACCAATTTACATTGGTTTTCCCGGAAATAGCAAATAGAGTGGAGTCGGTTTCTAGAATTTCATCTAAAGTTGCTGGACTTGAACTATATTTTTGTGCAAGTACCTCAAAAGATTGCCATTCGAAGCTTTCAATAGAGTCCATGTTTAGTTCTCTCCTTTCACTAAACAAACTAGGAATGGTATCCATATCAATAACATCCACTGTGTCTATGTATGAAGGTAGATCGTTAATTATCGGCTGGAGTTTTCCGTCTGTAAAGTTTAGGATCCCGATGAACGCAACATCTGGATAGAGTTGTATCAATCGGTTTTCCATGTGTGAGGTGTAGTTAGAATCTAATAGTTCTGAGGTTAAAATTAAATCTGGATTGCTTATGACAAACTCACGATGCAGAACATGAATTACTGAAGCCGGAAAGGTTGGTACGTCTAAGAATTGTATTGTATCGGAATTTGTGTCAATCGCAAATTCTGGAATGTCTAAAGTGCGTTTCTCACAACCTTGAATGATGAATAATGTTGAAGCCAAGACTATGAATATAAATTTTGTTTTCATGACGAATTTAGATTTGGTAAAGTTTCCACTCGAAAATAGTGCACTTGTAAAAGGATTGAAATGGTAAATTTTCACCATTGTGTATTTGATAAACTTTTTGTAATCGCTTTGGCTTGAGTCAAAATCTTTGATCATGTGCTTGTGGATATTGGCTTCGATGTTAAGCAAAACAAGCTTTGTCCATGCAAGAGCATAATTCCCCACCACCGCAACCGCCTATACTATAGGGCGGTTGCGGTGGTGGAGTTGAATCTTAAAGGAATTGAGTATGATTATAGTGTAACTACCTTAAATAGAGATGATTGTTGTGGTTTTGGTTTGGTGTTCGTTTCAAACAGAGAAAAAAGACTAACTTGCAGATACCTGCGAAGGCCTGCATAATGGGTATGTTCTCGTCCCTTGGAAAATGTGGTGTCCAAACAGGTGACCACGACTGCAAAGGGTGGTTTAATAGCTGATAATCAGTACGGTAAAATATATAGTTCGAGCCCTGCTGGGCCGGGTAGAAGAGCGGAAAGAATGGAGAAAAAACAGGATTATTACGGGGGTTATGGCACAGACAATAAGTCTGATGCATTCAGACACATCACATGGAATGTATTAATGAGAAGATACGTGGGTAATACTATAGCCTACCTAACCGCTGGTGCTAATGAAGTATGTGGTAGCAATAAATGCAGCTCAAAACAAATGGACTTTCATAATAACTACGTCGGTCGTGTTAGCAAATACTCTGTTTTCAGAGATAAACCAAACACTAAAAAGTGGCAGTGGAAAAAATGGTGCGAAAATGTAAGAACTTTTGTTAATGACAGTAATAACGCCGTTTATGTAGGAAATGGTCGATGGTGGGATAATCTTAATGAATTAGAGACTAAAACCTGCAAGCAAATTAGAAAAGATCGTAATACGATATCGGATTATAAATACATCTATTTATATAAATAAATCTATGAAAAAATTACTAGTCCTTACTTCGCTACTTATTCTTAGCGCTTGTGAAATGTCTCCGGTATACGACTACTATTTCAGTATTAGAAATTACTCGGCTCAAACGGTTTTTGCTGAATTTGAATTCGATAATAAATCTTTCTCTGATACCCTTAGGCCATACAACGGTAATAGTCCTCGCGTCCTTTCTGGAGGTGTCAACCTATATGAAGATCTAGACCTTCAAACTGTAAATAGCTTGTACACATGTACGATTACAATTATTGACTCTAATAAGATTATTGAAATAAGTAATCTAGACGATTACACACATTACACCTCAGAAGACAACTTAACCAATGGTCGTAAAATTATTTCAAAAAAATTCGGGTATAATATCTGGTAACCTTTGACTAGCTATACTGGAAAAGACTTTTCTTACTGAGATTGTATTCGAATTTTGGCGCTGAATACTCGGTTATCATCTGATTGGATTCGAATGACATACATTCCATCAGGGATGATTTTTTGTTCAAATAGATTTACCCTTCGCACGCCGCGGAGAGAGAGGTGCTAGAACCTTTTCTTGTAAACCCTTGAAAATCAATAATCAACAGCGCTTGTTTCCAAGCGGGGTTACGATTTGGATACTTCTCCTCCGACAGAGGGCTTCTCCGGAAGATGCGCCAAATTGCCAACCAATGTGAAGGTAAGAAATTAAAATAATTCCAAAGCGACAGGGTAGGGGCTTTTTGAGATTACCCTGTGGCAATCGCGGAGGTATTGTACTGAATATTCCGTACAGGCCTTTGGAATGATGTGTAATTCCTGAATCCTTGTGTTTCCGTTGCTTCGTACAAGAATGGTATAAAATTTCTATCATAAGGTATACAGGCGACGGAGAGAGAGGTACTAGAACCTATTCTTGTATTTCCTTGAAAATCAATAATTAACAGCGCTTGCTTCCAAGCGGGTTACGATTTGGATACTTGTCCTCCGACAGAGGGCTTCTCCGGAAGATGCGCCAAATTGCCAACCAATGTGAAGGTAATAAATTACAATAATACCAAGCGATAGGGTAGGTGCTTTTTGAGATTACTCTTTGGCAATCGCGGAAGTAGTGTTCGGAATATTCCGAATACACGTTTGGAATCACTTATAATTCCAAAACCTCAATGTTTTCAGTACCTTCAGGTTTGAGTTACAACAAAGTTTCGATCTCAAAGTAAAAAGGGTTAGTGGATATGGTTGCCATACTCTGCGTGAAGGAAGTTGTTAATTCAACACCACCTTATAGGTGGTACTTCTGCCTTTTCCGATTGGAATAAAAATTCCTGAATCCCTGAGTTGTTGGATGTCCCTTGTTGCAGTTGCCTTTGAAGTTTTTGTGATTTTCATGTATTTCTTCGCCGACATTCCTCCTTCAAACTCTTCAAAAGCAGATTCTAGCATCTTTTTTAACACCTTTTCCTGTCTTTCATTCAAGTACTCTTTATGAGTGTCAAAAAGCTGCGTTTTCTTAATCGTGAAGTCTATGATTTTGATGGTGTTGTCTAATGCCTTGAGAATAATTTCAATGAAATAAATGATCCATTGAGTAATCTCATTACTTCTTTGGCCTTGCTTCAAAGCTTCATAGTATCCTTTGCGATTGTGCTCAATAGCGGACGACAAGCTGATTAATAAAGGATAGCCCACACTTTGCAATAATGCCTTTTCGGCAATAGCTCTGCCAATTCTTCCATTTCCATCTTCGAATGGGTGAATAGTTTCGAAATAAAGATGTGCTATTGCAGATCGTACTGCCGCAAATTTTATCTCATTCTTTGCTCCAGGTGCCGTGTTGTTGAACCATTCAATGAAAGACTTCATCTCATATGGCACATCCGAAGAAGCTGGAGCTTCGAAGTGAACGACCTCCTTACCAAAACTTCCTGATACCACTTGCATAGGTTCACTGTGGCTTCTCCAAGCTCCAACCGATATAGTAGTCTTCCTTGAAAATAACAATTGGTGCCACTGAAATATACTTTCCTCAGAAAGTGCACTGTCGTAAGAGTCGTGAACATTAACGAGCATAGCCGCAATACCTTTGGCTCGGAGATCTTTAATCGAATCATCTGCACTACTAACGCCAATATTTTTCTTGATGGAAGAGATTAGATCCTTACGGCTAATGTACTCACCCTCAATCTCGGAGGTTTTTAGAGCCTCAAGAACTAAGGCATCAATCATTGTTTCGCTTCGTTGTTCTTTCGAAAGAACGCCTAAAACACCTTTTGACATACCTATCTTTTCAGAAAACAGGGCTACGTATCGCTCAATTTTCTGTTGATCATAAGTGAATTGTCTCCAATCCTTTTGTTGCCAATTGTACATGGTGAGCCGATTAGAATTTCTTATTGGCTCAAATATACGAATAAATTGAGCTGATTAAGAGGTTTAATCGGTTCAAAACTAGGTTTGGATCTCGTTATAAGTTTAAGAGTTTCTTTTCGTCGTAGTAGAACGCATACTTCGTTGCATCGGGATTTTTTTTCGCTTCGCTCAAAAGATCCCTGGAGGGGGAACCGTTCCAAAAACAATAATTAACAGCGCTTGCTGGGCAGTTCGTTGCAAATCAACGCAAAATGACGCAAACAATCGTACCCCACTTTGTTTTGGGGTACGAATTGCCTTAACTGAGGGCAGCACTGAAGAGCTTCAGTAGTTACTCTTAATAGTTTTCGTATACTCTTACGGGCCCATACGTGTCCTATCTAAATGACTGCTTGATTAGATTGAGTTAAATGAACTTGGATGGGTTAAGTTTATCTGCGATCGTTTTCATTTCATCCATGATCCTATGGTTCATTATTTTGCCGTAATGTTGCGTGGATCTGAGGTTCTTATGGCCAAGAACTTTACTCAGTACTTCCAATGACATTCCGTGTCTAAGCGTAATAGTGGTCGCGAACGTGTGTCGGGCCATGTGAAAGGTTAACCGTTCATTGACTTTGGCAACTGTCGCTATTTCTTTGAGATAAGCATTCATCTTTTGATTGGACAGTATGGGGAAGACGCGCGATTCGGGGAGATACTGTGGGTTCCAATATTTGTCAAGTACTATTCGTGAATCATGAATGAATGGAATTTCGGCAATGACACCGGTTTTTTTTCGTGTTATTCGAATCCACATCTGGTCACCGTCGTCAACGAGGTGACGGTATTGCAAATTCTTAATGTCCGAATAGGCCAAGCCAGTGAAGCAAGCGAAAAGGAAGAGATCCCTAACCAATATCAGTCGTTTTGATCCTAGCTGAACATCTCGTAGTCTTCCGATTTCGGGTAGAGAAAGAAACGTGGGCTGTATCTCCTTGAGGCTCATTGAAAAACCTCTAAAGGGATGTTTTAGAATAATACCTTCCTCAATAGCCAAAGTGAAGATCTTCTTACAAAGCTGCATGGACTTAATCGCGGTATTGTGGCCGTTAGCCTTATTGATGCGTAAAAAACGATAATAGGCCTTGATATGGCTTTTCGTTATGCGTCCAATACGCACATCATCGCGGTTGAACTGGATGTGCAAAAATTCTTGGAAGTAGGTAATGGATCTACGGTATTTAACAAAGAGTTCCCGGGAATGACAGAGACCAATAAGCGCTTCGAGTTCAACCAAGTATTGGTTTGAGTAGCTAACGAAGTGCGTGCGCCACCCAGGTTGTTTTCCGCCGAGCAGATCTTTCAAATCAACAAGGGTGAAAGATTGTCCCTTTTCGATAAGGGCTTGAAAGTACGCCCGAGCGGTGTTCTCGATTCGTGTAACCTCCAAGAACAGGTGTTGCAATTCAGGTGGAATGTCGCCGCCAATTTTGAATCTATTCCACTGATGCTGAGAACAACGAATACCAGTATTCCAAACTTTGCGCTCCGTTTCGAAGCTTAACTTCAAGTAAACGGGATGGCCAGAGTGATTTTTACGTTCCTTACGAATGTAGAAGGAGAGATGAAGATGCGATGGTTTGATAGTTTTCATACAAGTCAAGATTTAATGTTTTGCCATTAAACTCTGAAATGATATGCTGGTCCTCAATCGCTCATGAGTTGAAATACTGGTTAGCTCGAATGGTACCACGTAGAAAAACCAGATCGTTTTGTGTGATCTAATAAATCATTGATAATCAGATTCTTAGATTGGTTAGCCAGCTAGATAGCGGTTAGCCCATTGGTAAGCTATAAAAAGCTAAGGTACTGATAATCAGAGGTGTTAAATTCCGTTGACATCGTGAATTTTTCTCACTTATCCAGTGACAAGGAATTTTAGGTTCGATTCCCTCTTAAAACCTAGTGCGCTGATAATGAATGCTTTGTGAAATGTTTGGTATGCTCCAAAAGCACGAAAACCAAGCTAAGTGCCTGGTTTTCAGTGGTTTAAACTCGCGGAGAGAGAGGGATTCGAACCCCCGGTACCTCTCGGTACGCTGGTTTTCAAGACCAGTGCATTCGACCACTCTGCCATCTCTCCGATAGGAAGCCTAAACTTCCTGAGTGGGCGGCAAATTTAAACAGGATTTTATGGTTTGCAAGGGGTTTTGATGAATTATATTTGGGGTATGATGAAAATTAGAATTGTATTTCTTCTGATAGTCTGTGTTTCAGCGACATCGAGAGCTCAGAATCTTCGCTTCGCTTTGAATCCTGTTCAGTATTCCACTGCGGATGGAGCGTTCTATTGGGATATTTATAGCACGTTGGATGCAAGTACCGTAGCCTACGAGTTCGCAGCGGATAGTTTGTGGCATGCAAATTTTAAAGTGGCGTTGCAGCTAGACGATAAGCTTGATGTTTTTGTTTTTGAGTATGTTACGAAAGATAGTGCGTCAAACGCGCCGTTGTTGTTAGAGAAAAGCAGTTTTGCGTCTGGAGGGCACTCGAAACAATTTTTGAAGGTAATGTTGGTGGACGTTGTTGGAGATCAAAGCTGGGAGATATCAGATACATTGGTGTTGAATGACTCAGAATTGGTGCTGTCGAAACCTGTGTTTTTAGATGAACGAGCGGAGGCTCCTAAGAATTACACCAAAGGAGATGTTGCCGTGGTTCCCAAGGTGAATCTAGGTAAGCCAATTTTTGAAGATGTATCAACCATCTCATGGTACACGGAGGGTTATGTCAGAGGGGGTAAGTATTTGCTGCGCTATCAGATCGAGGACGTAAATGGAGAAATAGTTCCAGGTTCTGCAGGGTTTAAGCGCTGCGCAACGGGTGCAAATCCTCTGTTAGTTCGCTTAGATTTTACCGAGCAGCAAAGTGGGAATTACTCACTCGTGGTGCAGGGACTTGACAGTACCGGGCAAGAGGTAGCGAGTTATACTTCGAGTTTTGTGTTTTACAATCAAGCCGCGGATTCCTTACAGCTGTTCAACCCCGCAGGAACCATAAGCAAGTCTTCGTTTGAAGCGAATTGGGGCAAGTGGTCTGAGGTGCACGAATATTTAAGAATGATCGCACCGGTTACGAGCTTGTCACAACGTCGTATTCTAAGCAACTTGAAAGCGACCACCGATACGGCACTGGCAGCACAGTTTTTAGTAGGGTATTGGGCTGGGTCCGCTCCGACCAACCCCGAGGCAACGTGGAAGGCGTATTTTAGTGTGGTCCGAAAAGTGGATCGTGAGTTCGGCTCAAAAACACTTCCAGGTTATAAAACCCAGATGGGACGTGTGTTTTTGCAATATGGCGCACCTAGTTTGGTGGAAGAGCGTCCTTTTGACGGAAAAAATTATCCGTATCAAATCTGGCAGTACGATCAGCTGAAAAGTGAAAGCACTCCCGTGCAGCAGAACCAAGTTTTCATATTCGTCGATCAGGAATTGGTCGGGAGACAATATACCCTTATACACAGTTCAGCGCTAGGGGAAGTGAAGGACCACAAATGGCAATACCACCTGTCAAGGCATACGAACGCTGGGCCAGATATTGATGCAACTTCGACACAGATGGGCCGGGACAATTTTGGAGAGCGTGTGTCCAACTCACTGATTATAGGCAACCAAGGTACTTGGTTTGATAGATTCAACAACTAATGCATACACCGATAGCCGTGGCCGTTCTGAATTGGAATGGTAGAGCACTCTTAGAAAAATACATGCCATCGGTAGTGGCACACAGTGCGCCGCATCCCGTCTATGTGATCGATAATGCCAGTACCGACGACAGTTTAGACTTCCTCGCATCCGCATTTCCCACAGTAAAAATCATTCAAACCGGGGATAACCTCGGGTATGCGGGCGGCTACAACAAAGGACTGGAATCTATTTCTGAATCTTTTGCAGTGCTCCTCAACAGCGATGTACGCACCACACCAGGCTGGTTAAACCCTATAGAGGAGCATTTTAAGGAACATCCAGACTGCGCAGCGCTCCAGCCAAAAATACTTTGGGACCGTTCACCAGACACCTTCGAATATGCTGGTGCAGCAGGGGGATATATGGACAGTTTAGGATACCCTTTTTGCCGCGGACGCCTACTAAATGAGCTGGAAAAAGATATCGGCCAGTACAACGATGCTCGCCCAGTATTCTGGGCTACAGGAGCGTGCTTGGCAGTGCGTACAGATCTATTCAAGCAGCTTGGAGGGCTCGATCCTATGCTCTTCGCTCATATGGAAGAGATCGATCTGTGCTGGCGTATGCAACGTGCAGGCTACAGTGTATGGGTCCAGCCGGAATCTACCGTATACCACCTCGGTGGCGCTACGTTAAGTGCGAATTCGCCACACAAGACGTATCTGAACTTTCGCAATAACCTGATCATGATCGTCAAGAACATGCCGCACTTTAGCGCTATGGGGCTCATCTTTATTAGGTTACTGCTCGACGGTCTGGCCGGAATCAAATTTATTCTCGAAGGAAAACCGCTCCATACCTGGGCCATCGTTCGCGCGCATTTCGGATTTTATGCCCGATTCACTCTTGTGCAGCGCGCTCGTGCAACACATGCGCAATATGGATTTAAAGCAATGCATGAGCTCACCGGAACCTACGCTGGTAGCATGGTTTGGCAGTTCTATGTTCGCTCCAAAAAGCGTTTTTCAGATTTCTACTGATCCCCTAAAAATCGCAGAGAGGAGCGATCGCTGCTTCGTAATTTTTGGTTTGTCTCGATATGGGAGAATAAGTTAACTTCGAAGGGAACAAAATCTGTCGAATTATGAAAAGAGCACTTTCCTTGATCGTACTGCTGTTTGCGGGGACATTCGCTACGGGCCAAGTTTTAACACAAACCATTCGAGGCACTATTTTGGACACAGAGTCCAAGTTTCCCCTAGCCGATGCCATGGTGATTTGTGACCAGTCTCAAGTATTTTCGGACGAATACGGACAGTTTAGACTGGAAGTCGAGATCGGAAGAAAAACGGTCGCCGTCCAGCTGTTCGGCTATGAGTCCAAAACCACCGTAGTAGAGCTGAACTCTGCTAAACAAGCTGTGGTTCGCATCGAGCTGACCGAAAGCATGGTCAAACTAGACGAGGTGGATGTCGTTGCCACGCCGAGAGGTGATGTCAAAAATGAGATGGCCGTGGTCAGTGCTCGTAAGTTTTCCGTAGAAGAAACCAACCTTTATGCAGGTTCTCGTGGGGAGCCAGCGCGTATGGCGACCAACTTTGCCGGTGTGCAAGGGTCCGACGATACCCGAAACGATATCGTGGTACGCGGAAATACACCAGCAGGCATCCTCTACCGCTTTGAAGGCATCAACATTCCTAACCCCAACCACTTTGCCATTCCAGGTACCGGAGGTGGTCCCGTAACTATTCTCAACAACAAATACATTCAAAGTGGTGATTTCTATACTGGAGCATGGCCAGGCGAATACGGCAATGCTATCGCTGGCGTGTTCGATCTTGAGATGCGCGATGGGAACAACGCCACACCTTTTGAAGGCAGCTTTCAGTTCGGCCTTTTAGGGGTGGAGCTCATGGCAGAGGGCCGCTTAGGAAAAGAAAAACCAAATGCTCCTTCGTACCTTATTTTAGGGCGCTACAGCACGTTAGGGATGGCTTCACAGCTCGGTATCTCGCTGGGTACCACCGCTATTCCGAACTATGCTGATGGCGCTTTCCGCGTTACTTTCCCGCAAAAAGACGGTTCTAAATTTTCGCTTTGGGGCATGGGAGGAACTTCTAATCTTGTGATCGATGTCAGTGGAACAGACGGCACGCAGCTCACCGGTGATTTCGAAGGGATCGGTATCGTCGACCGTGACCAATTCTTTGATACCCACATGGGGGTCGTCGGGGCAACCCACAATAAACGTCTTTCAAAAAACAGCTACCTGAAAAGCGGAGCCGCCGTCTCTCGCTCTGCGGTTCACGCACTGAACAACAAAGTCTTTCGTGGTGTAGATACCCTAGCAGCCGACGACCTGCGCTGGAGAGTGGACTCTGCTCCGAAGATTTTGAATTATTGGTACTACGAGACCAAAATTCACGGGTACAGTCATTACACGAAAAAATTGGACACGCGTCAAAGCCTTAAAGTAGGGATTAACATCGACTATGTACTGGTGGATTATTTAGATTCTACGCGCATCGTGAACGGTCTTACGGGTGAAATTTCAGATTGGGAATTCCCTTGGGGAACCTCAGATGGTGGCTTCCAAAGCGACGGTTATGCCATCGTTCAACCGTTTATTTCGTACAAGAACAGACTCACGGATAGATTGACCATGACTGCAGGCCTAACCGCGCTGTATTCGTCCATCAACGAGAATTCTTTGAGCCCGATCGAACCCCGATTAGGATTTAACTACGACGTGAACAAGAAAAACAAGCTCTTCACTGGCGCTGGATACCACTCGCAAATGCAGAGTTCCTACCTCTATTACTACCGCGGTTCGCAAGCTACTCCGCAAGCCATTGCAGACGGTGTTTATGGAACGAACTACAACAAGGGAATGGGGCTCACAAAGAGTGCACACCTGGTTGCCGGTTGGGAGCACAATTTTGACTACCCCGTACGCATAAAATTAGAGGCCTACTACCAGCAACTTTGGGACGTGCCAGTTGAATCTACGCCGTCCTATTTCTCATTAGTGAATGGTGGTGCCGGTTTTGGCCGATTATGGGCTGAGCCCCTAGAAAATATAGGTACAGGTAGAAACTTCGGTTTGGAATTTACCGCAGAACATTACTACAGAAATGGTTTCTATAGTCTATTCACAGGGTCCGTTTTTGATGCTAAATACAAGGGTTCAAAAAACCTTCTTGCCGACGCAGGCTCCGCGGATGACATGTGGGTGAACACCACGTTTAACGGACGTTATGCCTTTAATTTTATCATGGCTAAGAACCTCAAAGTGAGCAAATATGGCATGTTGAATCTAGGAACGAAGGTCAGCTCGATCGGTGGTCGCTGGTTCGGTGATGTAGACGATGAAGCTTCGACGCGAGCTGCGGAGATCGTATTTGTCAATGACAACACCTTTAACGATAACCAGTACCGTCCGTATTTCCGTTTGGACCTCAAGGTGGGGTATAAGTGGAACTTCATGAAATTGGCCCATGAATTTGCATTGGATATTTCAAACATCACCAACAATAAGAATATCCTGACGCTCACCTATTTACCGGAGACTAAAGAGATTCGCGAGAATTACCAGCTTGGACTTTTCCCCGTGTTCTATTACAAAATAGACTTTTAATAGCGCCGTATTTATTACTCCTAGCATACAAAACACCCCTCGTGGCTAAAGCGGCTGTTAGGGGTGTTTTTTTATTGGAAGAATGCGCAGATTGTGATGGTTAGAGCTCTAGAGTACAGCCCATGCAAAAGAGTCCTTGAAATGCGACTATTTGCGGTAGAAGCGGTGCACGACACCGTCGATGTCTAAAGAGAAAAATCCGTAGTGGGAAGCATAGGTGATTTTAGGCTCAGCAGGCAGCGCGATCTCGTCGTTCGAGTATATTCCCTCGTGCTCGAGGATCCCGTCGAGGTCGTATTTGATGCCTTCAAAAGAATGCGGTCCGATCTTGTTGATGTGGAACCAAGCACCTTCACCTAAGCCACCCAGCCACTGCGCTGCGGTCGGCAATGCAGAGGGACGTCTAGGTTCTTCGATCAAACCTTGTATGCTGTCGTCAGGAAGCTGATCGGTGTACTTTCCTATGGCACTTTCTAAAAGTCCGGCGCTAAGATCCGCCATACTGTGTCTTCTAGATTTGTCTAAATACTGTAAGGTGCCGCCTTCAAAGCTGTACACGATATCCTCCGTCTTGGCAGCAACCACATTGTAGAGCGGGGTAGGACGGAACGTGAGTGGATATTTCAGCTTGGTGCCTACTGTACCTTCCTCATTCGCTGCTTTCATGGTCTCAGTGACATACCGTGCACAATTACTTGCACTCTTGTACAGTCCATTGTACGGGAAATAGCCCTTCATCACCATCTCATCGGCATATCCTTTTGCCTTTGTATAGTTGATGGTTTTGCTTACCGAAAAGACTAGGGGGCCAGCACCGTGCGTGTATTTGCTTTTAGAGTCTAGCTCCGCTGCAATCTCCTCGACATTTACCAGATTCTTGTCCTCATCGAAAACAGCCTTCACCTCAAGATTGAGATTGGGGTCTGAATATTTTGAACGTGCTCTACCAAATCCTCTAGGGGTGATGTAGCGTCCGAAGTCGTAATAGAGTACTTCACACGTCTGTGGGTTGATCAAACAGATGGCTGCATGACCCACGCGCATGTTCAGGTTTTTGACTAAACCTGCCTTGCGTAAAAAAATCGCCAACCCTTCATCTGCACGCGCGGTGCATTGAGGCCAGGCAATAACTATAGCAGTATCTAAATACGTCATTTCTGTGTCGTGTGGAAAGACAAAAATAGTCAACCTTGAGCTATATTTAACTCCTTCGCAATAAATTCATAACCTCCTGGTAATCAGTGAAGGTATGGCTTGCGCCGCTGTTTTTAAGTGCATGGTCGTCCAAACTACTGCGAATCCCCATCGCAATACCACCGGCACGCACTGCTGCTTGTATCCCACTTGTGGTGTCCTCGAAAATCCAGACCTCTGTGCTGTTGAGCGCCGTGGGAGCTCCTAGACTCGTGAGGCACTTGGTGAAAATTTCCGGGTCCGGTTTGCCTTTTAAAACGTCCTCCGCGGTATGTACTGTGCTGAAAAATGAGGAGAGCTCAAGGGCTTCGATCACAAAATGTGCATTTGCGCTGTTGCCCATCGTTCCTAGTGCGAGGTGCACGCCTTGCTCCTGAAAATGGGCCAATACTTCGTGCAAGCCAGCGATGGGTTCGATGTGGGGAGCGTAAATTTCCCGATAGCGCGCTTCCTTCTCGTTGCCAATTTCTTCGCTGCGCTCAAAGCTCATTTCTGTGCCGAATAAATTTTGGCAGACCTCAAAATTGGTGCCGTGTAAATCGCGAACGATCTCCGTTCGACTGCGCGGTGCTCCATACTTCTCGCAGATCTCGCCCCACGCCTTCAGGTGAAATTCGTAGTTGTCGATCAAGGTGCCGTCCATATCGAACAACGCATATTTCGGAAGAGCAATAGCCATCTTACGGGAGCACGATAATGGTAAATTCTTGCATGTCTAACTGGTTAGAAGGCAGCTTTGTAAAGGTTCGGAGTGAAAGTGCTCCCAAAGGAACTTCTTGCCCCAAACTCTTCGGGTCCCAGCATTCGGTGGCACCTCCTGTAAAGAGCTCATTGCCCCAGCGGTCGTAGATCGAATAATACGTGCGTTCGGGAAGAGAGCTCACCAAGCAATAGCTGTCGTTGATGCCGTCGTTGTTCGGTGAAAACGCTCGCGGAACATACATCAAAAGATTGTCCAAACAGTCGACTTCTAAAATTCGCTGTATGGTATCTAGGTTGCCACAGCTGTCCACTGCAATCAATGTCAATTCATGGGCGCCCGCGAAAGGAAATAGCGTATCGAGAACGGGATTCGTATAGACCTGCGTACCGAGTTGTATTTCAATGAATTGCACATAGCCTGTGGCGGTTAACGTGTAGTTGGGACAACCGAACCCTTCGTCGATGTAGGGGTCACGGCGTACACGGAACCGAAGTTCATTCGTCGTTTCACAGCCGTTAATATCCGTAGCGATGAACGGGTAGATGGCCGTAGAATCGAGCCAGAGCGAGGTGGAATTGGTATCCAAGGAAGGCCAGTAGACATCCGCTAAGACAGGATCTGAAAGATCCAGAAACAACGAGTCGCAGTAGGCGGTATCTAAGGTAGTTGGAGTGAATAAACTCCCTTCAAGCATATAAATGCTGTCGGTAAAAAGACAGTCGCCGACATCTACAGAAATCCAGACCCAGCCCGGATCTGAGACCGTAGTCGTGGCAGTCGTATCGCCGGTAGACCAAAAATAGCTTAGCCCCGGTTGCGGGTTTTCCACTTCAAGCACCACCGGTTGTGTAGAGCACACACTCGACGTATCGTCCAAGATCGGCTCGTAGGTGGCCCCGTAGTATTCAAACTCGTAGAAAATAGAATCGCTGTAGCCGCGTGAGTCTTCTACAACCACCTTCACGATCACCGTGCCGTTATAGCTTGGGTCGATGATGGCATGTAAAATGGTATCCGTTGCGTTCGAATCTACCACAACTCCCGTACCCTTGATCAGCTCAGTTTGAATCACCTCTATGGAGTCCACACAGCTCAAATAACGGAAGTACAGTGGAGTAGGGGTCGCACATAAAGCACCCAGTGGAATGTCTTCAACGGGGAGTGCTGTGAAGGGGTCGAGGAGTTTAAAATCGTCGTCAAACCCACTGATGTAACCGTACAAACCCGTACTTGTCCCTTGTCCAGCTAAAACGCCCACATGGAAGGGAGTGATGCAGTCCAAAGAGAAGTTATTCGTTAAGGTATTCGATGGAATGTAGACGCCCGACCAGCTTGGATCATAGGTGCTGGCTTGCACTGTAATGTTGGCAAAGTTTGATACTGCTGACCCATTATAATTCAGATTAGCAACCGCTGAACTAGGTATCGTTACCAGCGCAGAAGTACTCAAGCCCGAAGCTCTGTTGTATCGAATGCTAGTAGATCCTGTACAGTCCACGTGCGGGATTTGTGCCATCCCTTGCTCGGGGTCACTGTTGTTTGCGCCCGTAGTGACTTGGAACACATAGATCGGTTCGTTACTCTCAATAATAAAAGGCTTCCCAGGTGTAGCTGCGTTTCCAGGCATACTGAACGTCCCTGAAGCGCCTGCATTTGCATTCGTTAATACGTTCACGCCGTCCACAGTGATGGTGGTATTGTCGTAAGCAGCGATGTACATGAAATAATCTTGTGGGTAGAATCCTCGTCCTCTTAACACTACGTGCTTGGTGCCCAAGTGTTCTATTGGAGTCACCTGGTCGATCCCTGCATCGGCATTGTTCGCCCCGGAAGCCTTCAAGTGGTTTCCTCCAGCGGTCACAGCGATCGGTTTAGTGGAAGTGACTTGAGTACCAAGCAGTACATCGTTGTCTTCCATCGTACTGACCCAACTTTGACCAGCGTCTAAGGTGAAAATCACGCTATCACGACCGTTATCAAACACATTTCCTGCACGCGCTTTGATGCGTACATCCGTACTGTCTTCGAGCGCCACGATACTTACATAATGCATCCCTTCATAGCTCATGGAAGGCCCTGTAACTGTAGACTCAATCTCCGTTTGCGAAGCGATGTAAAACTCTAGGCCGATCCCGTTCGTTCCCTTGGCCGTAATAATTTCTTGATTGTACTGATGTCTTACGCGTTGGGTGACTGTAACCGGTTTTGTCGCCTCCACGAACAAGGCGTCCTTGTACCTTTTTTGATTGGTCCAATTCAATTCTCTAGCCCCATACGTACTCTGCATCGTCCCCACAATCCCACTGAGGGTAACCGTGGAAAGTGCACCTGAGGTCACCGTAATCGTATTTGAATAGCTCGTATCGCTGTTGTAGATCCACACACTCGCTGTCGGTGCAGTAGTACTGATATTCAAATCAATAGAATGCTGCCCGGCCTCCCACTCATACAGCGGCGGCAATGCAAAATACGTATCGCTCTGGCCGTAGGCGCTCAACCCCACGAAAACCGCCAACACAAGTAGGATCCTTTTCATATCCGCAAGGTAGTGTATTTCGGACACTTTCTTCCGTTGCGTATTCCAATCATTGGCACTACTTTAGCGCCCCCAACGGAGAGGTGCCTGAGTGGTTGAAAGGGCCCGCCTGGAAAGCTGGTATATGGGAAACTGTATCGAGGGTTCGAATCCCTCTCTCTCCGCTTAAATATTTGAAAACCAGCGCAAAGCGCTGGTTTTTTTTTGTGCCCAAAACCAAAATAAGCTTGCTTAATTGAAGGTTTTGGGCACAAAAAAAACTAGTGCGCCGAAGGCGAACGGTTCTCGAAGATTTAAAGCAAGG
>Ga0209136_1000931_pt1 | contig 20216 bp, 18 predicted proteins | sample SaaInl0LU_22_DNA_FD_184640 | JGI IMG/M metagenome (GOLD analysis project Ga0209136, IMG submission 184640) | Marine microbial communities from expanding oxygen minimum zones in the Saanich Inlet - ESP_90LU_22_DNA (SPAdes) (version 2) | ecosystem: Environmental > Aquatic > Marine > Intertidal... | reverse complement strand
CCTACGGAGGTGTATTGTAAAGCCCTGTCTCTAGGGAGGTTTTGAACTAATAAACCGTCCAAAGTACCTTGGTCTAAATCGCTTGAATACGAAATAGTTACTGATTCATTTCCACCAGAAATTGCTTGGTGTTGGGATTGAAAAATCGGGATGAATTGTGTTAAAAACGCCTTTCTTTTTTCGTAAATTGGTTGGGCTAATTGGGACAATTGACTGTTGTAAATGCTAAGCGTTTCCGGATCAAAAGTCTGGTTTGCGGCAAAGTATTTGAGCAGTGCATTTCTTTGTGAAAGCACTTTCTGATAGTTTAAAAGGTTGTTTAAATAGTTTTTATCTGATTGAGAAATAACCCCATCAATAAACTTTCTTCTGGTTTCGCTCCCTTCTGTAATAAGGTCCCTATCTGCTGGAGAAATCATGACTAAAGGCATAAATCCTATATGGTCTGCAAGTTTTTCGTAGACTTTTCCATTTCTCTTAACAACCTTTTTAGCACCCTTTTTCATACTGCAAATAAGCTTTTCAGATTTTTCTTCTTTCTCCAGAAGGGCATCTATGACAAAAAAGTCTTCTCCGTGTCTGATGTTTTGAGAACTAACGGGATTAAAATAACTTTTACCAAATGACAAGTGGTAAATAGCATCTAAGACATTTGTCTTGCCAATGCCGTTGGCCCCAACAATGCAATTCATTTTAGGGTTAAAGGTGAAATCACGTTGGTTGAAATTCTTGTAGTTGAGTAAGGAAAGTTGTTTTAAAACCATTGAAAATGCTTAGCTGAATGGGGGCTTTAGGTAATTATGTGCAAATTATTCAAAAATAACGAATAAATAGGCTTTTCAATTTAGATAAAAACTTTATTTTTGCCCCACTAAATATAGATTATGGCTACTTATAATAAGCGCGGATATAAAGGTAAAGATGTTAAAGAGACAGAACAGTTACAAAACGAAAACAGTACAACAGCTGAGGTTTTCTCTAGCCTAGATGAAGGCGCTTCAAAAACTGAAGCTTGGGTAGCAGCGAATCAGACCTATATTTTGGGAGTGATTGGTGCTGTTGCAGTAGCGGTTTTAGGATATTTAGGTTATGTGCAATTTGTACAGAAGCCTCAAGAGGCTACCGCAGCCAACGAATTATTTTACCCACAACAATATTTTGATCAGGCTATTAACGCCACACAAGCAAAAGATTCTCTTTTCCAGTTGGCCTTAGATGGTGCAGAAGGTAAATACGGTCTTTTAGATATTACACAGGAATACGCAGGTACTAAAGCGGCTAATTTAGCCCATTACGCTGCAGGAATTTCTTTGTTAAACCTGCAAAAATACCCTGAAGCTATAGCTGAATTGGAGCAATTCTCATCAGATGACGCTGTACTTGGTGCATTGGCCAAAGGGGCTATTGGAGACGCTTTTATGCAGTTAGAGCAAACTTCAGAGGCACTTTCTTACTACCAAAGCGCTTTAGGACATAGTGACAATGAGTTCACCACACCTAAATTCTTACATAAAGCTGCTGTAGCTGCAGTGGCACTAGGTCAAAAAGAAAAGGCCGCTACGTTTATAGCCCAAATTAAAACAGATTTTCCAAATGCATTAGAAGCGGCAGGTGCAGACGCCTTGTTAGGACTAATGAACGGAGACAAATAATGGCTACCGCGCTTAGCAATTTATCCGATTACAACGCAGAAGACGTTCCCAACGCCAATGGACTTAGAATTGGTTTGATAGTGTCTCAATGGAATAAGGAAATTACGCACTCCCTGTACAAAGGAGCAGTAGAAACCTTAATTTCCCATGGTGTTAAAGACCAAGACATTATTACATTCCATGTACCTGGAAGTTTTGAATTGCCTTTTGGCGCTTCTAAAATGATCGATAAACACGCCCCAGATGCAGTTATTGTGATTGGGAGTGTCATTCAAGGAGAAACCAAGCATTTTGATTTTGTTTGCCAGGCTACCGCTCAAGGGGTGATGGATTTAAATATTCAAACCCAAACGCCTGTTATTTTTTGTGTCTTAACAGACAATACTTTGCAGCAAGCACAGGACAGGTCAGGTGGGAAGCACGGCAATAAAGGGGTAGAAGCCGCTGTGGCTGCCATTCAAATGGCTACTTTATCTTAAAGGTACTGATTGTTTTTAACTACTCCAATGATGCGCTTTCTTATTAGTGTTTGAAGTGTTTCGCGTTTGAAACTAAGTTTTTTTAGAGTTGGTTTAATCTTCTGATAATACCTTTGTATTCCGTTTTTTGTCTCAAGAATTGTTAACAATTTTGCGACCTTTTACTTATTCTAGGGGCTATTTTTTCCTATTTTTGAAAGAAGCATGTCATTATGAAACTACCCACTTTATTTAAACAAAACAGTAATAAATCTTACGGTTATTCTCCCCGTTATTACAACGAGCGTAAAGAACGTATAGATAGGCTTAAAAGGGAAAAAGAAGCTTCTACAGCAGACCAAAGTCTCTTTAGAACCTCTGGTCCAAAGTCCTTTAGAGAAGATTGGCGTAGGCAAAAAAGTCAGGTGATGGAGAAAAATAGAAGGATTCGTTTGGCAGTGATTTTTGTCTTTTTATTGTTGGCCTTTTACACTGCAGTTCAAATGGGTGGATTAGATATTATATTATAATGACCCAAATAATTAAGCGATTAGAGGCTCATGTAGCCAATCAAATTGCAGCTGGAGAAGTTGTTCAAAGACCTGCTTCATTGGTGAAGGAATTACTCGAAAATGCTGTAGATGCTGGGGCAACTGAAATTGCCCTTCATATTAAAGAAGGGGGCAAACTTTTGGTTCAAGTAATTGATAATGGCGTAGGAATGTCTGCCCAGGATGCTGTGTTGTGTTTTGAACGTCATGCTACATCTAAATTGCAAACGGCAGAAGACCTATTTAAAATCCAAACTAAAGGATTTAGGGGAGAGGCTTTGGCTTCTATCGCTGCAATTGCGCAGGTAGTTATGAAAACTAGGACTCAGGAGTCGGAATTGGGTAGGGAAATTCATATTGCTGCAGGAAAATTGGAAGAAAATATAGAAGTGGTAACCCCTGTAGGAACCAGTTTTGCTGTTAACAATTTATTTTATAATATTCCCGCTAGGCGTAATTTCTTGAAATCTAAGCAAGTGGAACAACGTCATATTACCGATGAATTCCATAGATTAGCACTGGTACACCCTGGAATAAAATTTTCTTTTTTCGCAGATGGTGCACCACTTTTTGTATTACCAAGCACCAGTTTTAATCAAAGAATCGTTCAGATTTTTGGAAAGAAAATTCAAGATAAATTGGTTCCTGTTAAAGAGGAAACTCCCCAATTAAAAATAAGTGGATTCGTGCTCAAGCCCGAATCTGCCAAAAAAAGTAAGGGTACGCAGTTTTTCTTTGTAAATCAAAGATTTATAAAGAGTAACTCATTACATTTTGCCGTGGTAAACGCTTTTGAAGGCCTTATTGCTAATGGTGTACACCCAGGATATTTCCTGCAAATAGAGGTTGATCCTCAAACTATTGATATTAATATACATCCTACTAAAACTGAAATAAAATTTGAAGACGAACATACCTTGTTTGCCATTTTAAGATCTGCTATAAAGCATTCTTTGGGTCAATTTAATGTGGCTCCGGTGTTGGACTTTGAGAGAGACCCTAACTTGGACAATTCATATGACACGCTAAAAAAGCCTGCACCCATTCCACATATTTCTGTAGACGCTTCTTTTAATCCTTTTGAGATTCAAGAGACACCTAATTCCTTAAAGCAAAGCAGTCATAAACCACAAAGTTCGTTCGCAAGCAAAAACACCTTTTATCAAAAACCATCTTCATGGGAATCCCTTTATTCCAATATTGCCCATGACAGTAATGAGATGAATATTTTAGAACCTTCTGAAGCTTTTAATGAAGTGCCTCAAGGCTCAAATGATCTATATGTAGAGGAATCACAGATGCAAGCAGGTTTTTTTGACGCTCAAATGCCGTCAAAATCTGCTCATAACTGCTTTCAATTAGGGAGAAAGTATCTAGTGAGTTCTACCAAATCTGGACTATTAGTGATTCATCAGTCAAGGGCACACCAAAGAGTCTTATACGAACGTTTTTTAACCAATTTCACCCACCAAGAAGCCGCCAGTCAACAGCTTTTATTTCCCAAAGAGCTTTCATTTAGCATACCTGAAATTATGCGCCTAAAGGAGTTAATGTCTCCACTGCATTCACTGGGTTTCAATATGGAAATAAAAGACAATCAAACCCTGTCTATTAGTGGTATTCCCATAGTACTCCAGGAAAAAGATGTATCACAAGTCATTCAAGACTTTTTGAGCACCTATGAGGCAGGACATCTCGGAGACCATTTCTCACAAACAGATATATTGGCTAAGGCCTTAGCTAAAAGCATGGGCATAAAGACAGGCGACTTTTTGGAGTTGCCAGAGCAATTAAACCTTATAGATGAACTATTTGCTTGTAAAGAATTCTTGACTTCTCCTTTTGGAAAGTCCGTAATGACCAATTTGCAGCAAACAGATCTAGATTTAAAATTTTTATAATGGGAAGGATTAGTGATACCGTAAAGCATTTAATTATAATTAATGTCATCTTTTTTATTGCCACTCAGTTGTACGGAGATATCTTATACCAATGGTTTTCTCTTTGGTATTTTGGAAATGACAACTTCTCTTTTTGGCAGGTACTTACGCATATGTTTATGCATGGGGGTTTTATGCATTTGTTTTTTAATATGTATGCACTTTGGGCTTTTGGTTCGCCTTTAGAGTTTAAATGGGGAAAACAGAAGTTTTTATTTTTTTATATTTCAGCAGGTATTGGAGCTACGCTAATACATTCTGGCGTTAATTATTTGTATTTACAGCAAGGATTAGACGCTTTAGCGGCCAATGGAATAGCTTCCGATTCCGTCATGGATGTTATACGCCAGGGGCAATACAGTCCGGCTTGGTATGATTATGCTTCTAGGGGAACAATAGATAATATGCTTGCTGCTTTCTCTACTCCTGCAGTAGGTGCATCAGGGGCTATTTATGGAGTTCTTGTTGCTTTTGGTATGGCCTATCCTAATTCTGAGCTATTTTTAATGTTCATTCCTGTGCCCATAAAAGCTAAGTATTTTATACCTGTTTTAATTGGTCTAGATTTATTTTCTGGCGTAACAGGTTATAGTATTTTCGGTTCAGGTATTGCTCATTTCGCCCACGTTGGTGGGGCTATATTTGGATTTATAATGGCCTGGTATTGGAAAAAGAACGAGTTTGATAACCACAGATGGAATTGATATGTTAGGATCTAATTTTACCTATTGGTGGCAGCAAAGGGGCATTCATGAAAAGCTAGCATTGAGTTGTGTTGCTTTTTATTTGTTTCAAACACTCCTTCCGTTTTTATTTGATTTTTCTGCAGCTAACTTTTTGTACTGGTTTTCCCTTCCAAGTAGTTTTTGGGGAATTTTAGAAAAACCATGGACCTTGGTGTCTTATGCTTTTTTTCATGCCAGCTTTTCGCACCTATTTTTTAATATGATCATGCTCTATTTCGGTGGGCAGCTGTTTTTGAATCTTTTTAATGCCAAGCGTTTTTTAAACGTATACTTCCTAGGTTTAATTACAGGAGGTTTGGTCTTCTTGTTGAGTTATACCATTTTTCCAGTATTTAGTGGGAATGGAGCGAGTTTAATTGGAGCGTCTGCAGGAGTCACTGCTATTTTTATATTTATATGTACTTATATGCCTTATCAGGAAGTAAGGGTGCTTTTCTTTAATGTAAAGCTTTGGCAGCTTGGGGTATTTTTTGTTTTAACAGACCTTATTCAAATTCCTAATGGTAATGCCGGAGGACACCTGGCTCATATTGGGGGTGGTATTCTAGGTTTTGTATATGCCAATAAGCTCAAAGAGGGTCAAGATATAGGACGTTTTTTTGACCCTGTTTTGTCTTCATTATCCAAGCTGTTTAAACGTACTAAATCACCCTTAAAGACGGCCTATAAAAATAATAAAAGTGCGTCAAGTCAAGGAGTTACAACAGCTTACAAGGAACGAGAACAACAGAAAAAGATAGATGCTATTTTAGATAAGATCAGTCATTCGGGTTATGATTCACTGACAAAAGAGGAGAAAGATTATTTATTTAGCTCCGGAAAATCATAAGTAATTTTTATGTTAAAAAAGATCTTCAACGGTTTTATGTTGCTACTCAATATAGGGGTGAGTACACTATTGTTATTGGCTTGTCTTTTACCATATATCTCCGTTGCTTTGGTCCCTTCCATGTCTATTTTTAGCCTTTTTGTTCCTTTTTTAGTATTGGGAAATATATTGTTTTTGATCTATTGGATGCTACAATTTAAAAAGACCGTTTTTTTGCCCATTGTTTCGCTGGTAATAGCCTATTTTTTTATTGGTTCTTTTTTTCAATTTCGTGCAGAGCGTCCAATGCCTTCATCGAAAGACTTTTCAATTATGTCCTTCAATACAAGGCTTTTTAATAAGTATCAATGGAGTGATGATCCTTCCATTGGTAATAAAATAGTGGCATTTATTCAAAAGACTGATCCCTCCGTAGTGTGTTTTCAAGAATTTGACGTTTCCATGAAGGAGCGTTTTATGAGCTATCCTCATGCCTATATCAGTGCAAGTGATAATTCAAAACAAGCGGTTCAAGCTATTTTTTCTAAATTTCCTATTGTAGCAAAAGGCCTACTCCCTTTTACAAATAGCACGAATGCAGCTATTTTCGTGGACCTTAAAATAAAAGGCGACACGGTCAGATTGTACAATGTTCATTTGCAGTCTCTAAGGGTTAAACCGGAGGCGGCAAGTTTAGAGGCGGGAACTAGAGAACGACTGTACAAAAGACTAAAGGTCTCTTTTGCCAAGCAGCAAGCGCAAGCAGACATTATTGCAAGCCATAAAAATAATAGCCCACACAAGTTAATCGTTGCAGGAGACTTTAATACCAATCAGTTTTCTAGTGTATATCATACCATCAAAGGAGATCTAACAGATAGTTTTACTTCTGTAGGGTCTGGTTATGGAAAAACTTTTGATTTTAAATATTTTCCTATGAGAATAGATTTTTTATTATCAGATCCAGGTTTCGAAATTGCTTACCACAAAAGTTTTCCTTTACACCTTTCTGATCATTTTCCAGTATTGGTGGCTTATCGCTTAGACTAAGCAATCCAAACTGTCTGCCAGTATATGAAGGCATAAAGCAAAACCAATGATCCGGGTTTTTTGAATAAAGCAAAGTAAGATATAACACATAATAGCCACGCTGGAATGTAGTGGATGAAAAAATATACTGCAGCGTTCAGGGTCAAAAATAGGCGACGCCAAAAGATGGTCTACATCAATAAGAATAGCCCCCCAAAAAATGAAAAGCACTTGTTTAAATTTTGCTGGATAGCCCCATTTCGCAATACCGATTGGGACTATAAAATGAGTGCCGTAATGAATTAAAAAAGACAGCACTTAAATGAGGGTATTTTTTAAAATAACCAATGCATTTGGGCCTTCATTAAACAATAGGTCAAGGATACTCAAATTGGGAATAAAACCATGTCTATCTCCAAATACTTGCTGGTACTCCGGGCTGTTAAAATCTTTTGGTGTTTTTGGACTTATAAGGTGCCTGTGGTCATTTGCACTTTGTGGCTCTTTTTCAAAAACAGTGGTATAGTTTTCTGAAAATGGAATTTGTAAGCATTCACAGATTGTTTTAATAGTCGCTAAGTTATATGCTAATAAGAAATCATGAGACCCCGTAAATAACGGTTCTAAATCTTGTTCGTAATACTCAAAAAAAGGAGAGGTTCTATAAGCTGTTTGAAGGGTTCTCCAATGGGTGCGTTGCCAAGGCTGAGAATTGTCAATGGGTATTTGGTCGTAGCTGCGTCTGTGAGATAATTCTCCTTTTCCTTGAACAGGAATGGTCAAGGTGTGTTTGCCCCTGTCGTTGGTGATATACGCTCTATTTCTCAAGCTTTGTTTTTGATAATTCCCTGAAACTTCCCAAACAACCTCATGCTGAACCATTGCAGCAAAGCTTGCTATAGCAGGTAAGTAAGAGGGAAACAATAACGTCTTTTTTGAAGTCATTTACGTTGTTATATATTTTGACTTTTCTTTTTTAGGTTTTTTTTCTCTTTCTAAAAAAATCTACTCCAAACCAGATGACTAAGGCAGCTAAAAACCATTTAAAATAAGATTGAGGGGTTCCTTCTCCACTAACAGTAGTAAAGACCCTGTCCCATCTAATTTTCCAATTTTTAATACCATCGTTAATACCATCTATACTCATCCATATAAATATAGGTTTTCCAACAATGTGATCTTCAGGAACAAAACCCCAATACCTCGAATCTTCAGAGTTATGTCTATTGTCTCCCATCATCCAGTAGTAATCTTGGGAAAAAGTATATTGGGTTGCTTTTTGGCCGTTTATAAAAATCTCATTACCATTAATGTCTAATTCATTGCCCTCATAGTTGGTGATAATCTCCTTGTAAAAAGCAATATTTTGAAGACTTAGGTCTACAGTATCTCCATTTGCTGGAATATATAAAGGGCCAAATTGATCTTCATTCCATGGTAGCGAAGGCTCATGGGGAAAAATTGCTGGATTGTATTGACCTTTTAAGGCCAATTGTTTTACAATAGAATCAATACCCCTTTGGGCGGCTAATTTTTCAGCTACCGCGTCTGAAAAAGTGGCCATTCTTTCTCGGTCAATAATTTCCGAGAGCGCCAGTCTTTGAGCGGCAATTAATTCCGAATCTATTCCACCGCTTTGGGTATATATTAGATAGCCTCCGTTAGGGTTATTATAGATTTGTGCACCTCCCTGTTGTAGGGCAGTAGCTTGTGTTTGTGTAAGGTTTTGAGCAGTGTATTTTCTGCTAAATTCCGTAATGCCACTTTCTATTAATGACCTAGAAGACACTCCTTTACTCGCAAAAATGGTATGGGTATATTGGGTTTTTGCCCTAGAGGGAAGCTTGGTTTGAACCTCATTGATAAATACATATCCATCTTGAATACGCAAAAGATCACCAGGTATTCCAACACATCTCTTAACATAATTAGATTTTTTATCAATAGGCTTGTCTACCCTGATATTAGAGGGGTCTCTAAAATAGCGAACAGTATCTGTTGGCCAGCTAAAAACAACAATATCATTCCGATCTACCTTTTGAAATCCAGGAAATCTGAAGTAGGGGAGTTGTGGTTTTTTAATATATGAAGGAGTTCCTAAAATAGGAAGCGTGTCATGAACCATTGGTGCCTGAAGGGGTGTCATTGGAGTTCTGGCGCCATAATGAAATTTACTGACCAATAAAAAGTCACCAATTAATAGGGTTTTTTCTAATGATCCTGTGGGTATAACAAAGGGTTGTATAAAATAGGCATGCACCATACTTGCTGCTACAACTGCAAACACAACAGAGCTGACCCATTCACCCAATGCTGTTCCAGGATTTAAATCTCTCCCGCTCCGGTGTAATGGTTTTTCTGCATAATTTAAGTAAAACAAATAAAAACCAAGGCTTAATACGACTATCCAAGAATCTAACACAGATCTTTTGCCAAAGGTTCTAATGGTTTCTACCCAAATAACGGGCACCATCAAAAGGTTAATCACAGGGACAAACATTAAAACCACCCACCAGGTAGGACGCTGAATAATACGCATTAAAACAACCGCATTATATACAGGTACTAGGGCTTCCCAAGATTTTCTCCCTGCTGCTATGTACAATTTATACGTACCTAAAAAATGTACAATTTGAAGCACTCCAAGTGCTAGTAACCATTGTGAACTATTCATTTGTTTGTTTTTTTTAAGCCCTTAGGCCAATACATCTGACATATTAAAAATGCCTTTTTTATTTTGTATCCACTCTGCAGCAACCACTGCACCTAGTGCAAATCCTGTTCTGTTATGAGCGATGTGTTTAATTTCAAGCCTGTCTATATCACTGGCATAGCTCACAATATGAGTGCCAGGAACCTCTCCCTCCCTTTTAGACGTGATAGGTAATTTATTTGTTACACTTTCTCCCGAATTTTCCACAAGAGACCAATCTTTTATAGCTCCCTGCGCAATGACACCCTCTGCTAGTGTAATGGCAGTACCGCTAGGAGCGTCCAGTTTGTGAATGTGGTGAATTTCTTCAATCGCTGCACTATATGCATGAGGTTTCATTAAAGCAGCCATTTGTTCATTTAATTTAAAAAACAAATTGACCCCTAAACTAAAGTTAGAGGCATAAATGAAAGCGCATTCTTGTTTTAAACAAGCTGCCTTAACTACTTCCATCTGATCCAACCAACCAGTGGTTCCACAAATCACAGGAACCCCTTTGCTAAAGGCCATTAATATATTTGTTACAGCAGACTCAGGCGTTGAAAAGTCAATGGCAACCTGAGCTCCATTAAAATCATTTATGTCACCTCCTTCATGGGTCAATACAATTTCGTGTCCTCGATCACTGGCAATTTCGGCAATCATTTTGCCCATTTTTCCGTAGCCTAAAAGTGCTATTTTCATATTAATATGTTATGGTCATTCCCATTCCAAAATAAGTGGTGTTGGTAATGGGTTCTAAATCTAAAAAAGGCTTGTACTCCACACTTAACTGGTCGTTTACATTAAACTGTTTTAAGTGTGCGTTTACATTCGCATCTATGATATTTAAGGCGTATAAGCCTATGGTTACCACCAAGTATAGGTCTCGATCTTTTTGGTATCTCTCTTGGCCATCTTGTAAAGCCTCATCGGACAAATCTGGACTTCCAGGGACAATACCACTTTCATTGACGTCATAAAATTCATCATTCATAAAGCCAGCACGCCTACTTTTAAATGCATCCCTGTAGCGTCTGTACAAATTATCATTTACCTTAAAAACATAAGCGCTCCCACCAATAGCAGCGTATACCATGGGTACCTTCCAATATTTTTTATTGTAAAATTGACCTAGTCCAGGAAGTACTGCAGATAAAAAAGCAGCCCTGGCAGGCGCGAGTGGATTAATCTCTTTAGCCGGCCCACTGTCAAAAGACATCAGTCCTCCTTTCTTTTTTTTGGGTGTTTTATTCTGCAGTAGAGCAGGTGCTTGCAAGCTGTCCTGTTCTTGCACCTCTTGTGCATAAAATGTACTAGAGAGTCCAAAAATTAATATGATCGTTAAGTACTTAATCACCTAAGAGTGTTTTTTTAAGGGCTTCGTATTCTGCTTGATCCTTAAAGTGTAAGCTAATTTTTCCTGCGCCTTTGGCCGATGCCTCAATGGCTATCTTAACTTGAAATTTCTTCTGAAATTCAGTCGCATCTGCTTTAGCAAAAGAAGGTATTTTGCTTTCTGATGTAGGATTAGATTGGGCCTTTGGTTGTTGGTACTTCCTTACTGCTTCTTCTGTATCTCTAACGGATAAGTGATTCTTGACAATTAATTCATATAATTTTATTTGGTCTTTCGTGTCACTAATGTTTACCAAAGCCCTTCCGTGACCCATACTCAAAAAACCATCTCTTATACCCGTTTGAACAATAGGGTCAAGTTTTAAAAGCCTCATATAATTGGTTACGGTAGATCTTTTTTTACCTACCCTTTCACTCATTTTCTCTTGGGTCAGTTGAATTTCCTCCAACAATCTTTGGTAAGAAAGCGCAATCTCAATGGGATCTAAATCTTGCCTTTGTATGTTTTCTACCAAAGCCATCTCTAAGGATTCTTGGTCATTGGCAATTCTTATATAAGCTGGAATTGTTTTTAATCCCACTAGCTTACTGGCCCTAAACCTTCTTTCTCCTGAGACCAGTTGGAATTGATTAAAGTCTATTTTTCTAACTGTTATTGGTTGTATGACCCCTAATTCTCTTATTGACCCAGCCAATTCTTCTAAGGATTCTTCATTGAAATTAGACCTAGGCTGAAAAGGGTTTACCTCAATGCTATCTATGTCTAAAGCCACAATATTGCCTACGAGTTTAGAGGCATTTTTGTCTGCTACAGATCTAATATCGTTTTCAGGATCTTTAAGTAGGGCAGATAATCCCCTTCCTAAAGCCTGTTTTTTTGTTGCTTTAGCCATATTATATTTTATCCTTATTTTTTTTCAATAATTCTTCTGCTAGGTTCAGATAATTGGCAGCACCTTTACTGCTAGCGTCGTATTTAATAATACTCTCTCCAAAACTTGGAGCTTCACTCAAACGAACATTTCTCTGGATAATAGTCTCAAAAACCATTTCGCTAAAGTGTTTTCTAACCTCTTCTACTACCTGGTTAGACAATCTTAGTCTAGAGTCATACATAGTGAGTAATAAACCTTCTATATCTAAATCCTGATTGTGAATTTTCTGAACACTTTTAATGGTGTTCAATAATTTCCCTAAACCTTCCAAAGCAAAATATTCACATTGTATTGGAATTAAAACAGCATGTGCAGCTGTAAGTGCATTTAGGGTCAGTAAGCCTAAAGATGGTGCGCAGTCAATTAAAATGTAATCATAAAGATCTATAATAGGTGCTAGAGCCTTCTTAAGCATATATTCTCTCTCTTCAACATCTACCAGTTCAATTTCAATAGCGACTAAGTCAATATGAGAGGGAATAAGGTCTACATTGGGAGAACTTGTTTTTATAATTGCCTCTTGTGCTGTTGTAGTGAGTTCTAATAATTGATAGGTCCCTAATTGAACTTCTTGAACATCTATTCCTAGACCAGAAGTTGCATTGGCTTGAGGGTCTGCATCTATTAGAAGCACTTTTTTTTCAAGTACCCCTAATGAAGCAGCGAGATTCACTGTCGTAGTTGTTTTTCCTACGCCTCCCTTTTGGTTGGCAATAGCAATTATTTTACCCATTTATAATATAGAGTTAGGGTATAAAAATACAATTATTTAAGCGGCTATAAAAGGAGAATTTGTTAACAGAAAGTGAATATTTAATTCCTTGGTAAAAAAAACTTATTCTAGCTCAGAATTAAGAATTTCAAGGAGTTCTAGTGCGGTTTTAGCCATTGGAACGCCTGGGCCAAATACAGCTTTAGCACCATTTTCTTTTAAGCTGGCAATGTCTTTTATGGGAATAATACCCCCAAGTACAATTTTAATGTCCAAAGCATTGGCTTTTTTTAAAGCCAGTTGTAAATCTTGAAGAATGGTTTTGTGTCCTCCAGCTAGGGAAGAAATCCCTAGAAAGTGCACATCGCTTTCAATGGCTTGTTTTACTGCATTTTCTGCTGTTTGAAACAAGGGACCTAAGTCTACATCAAAGCCCATGTCTGCAAGAGATGTAGCCACAATCTTAATGCCTCTATCGTGACCGTCTTGGCCAATTTTAGCTAACATAATTCTGGGTCTTCTACCAGAATTGCACAGGTAATCCTGCACTTTTTCTCGAGCAAGTTCAAATGTTTTATCTGATTTAATTCCTTTAGAATACACCCCTGAAAATAAATGTTGTTTGGCTTTATAGCGTCCAAAAACTTGCTCTAAAGCATGGCTTATTTCTCCTAAAGTAGCTCTTTTTCTAGCAGCAATTACAGATAAGTGAAGTAAATTATCTGAAGGATCTATCTTTTTTAGGCTATGAACAGATTTAGTTGAATCAATAGCTAATATTTTTTTAGCGGCTATTTCAATATTGGCTAACGCAAGTTTAACTTCGGTTTCATCTCGCTGAGATTTTAGCTGTTTTAATTGTTCTTTTTGTTTTTCAAGAACTTCTAAATTATCAATCTCTAAATGATCAATTGGGGGTTCCATTTCATCATTAAAAGCATTCACACCAACAATAATATCTGAGCTATTGTCAATATTGGCTTGTTTTAATGTTGCGGCCTCTTCAATACTTGTCTTTGCTTTTCCCTCTTTAATCCAGTGTATAATTCCACCCTCTGTTTCAATATCTGATAGTATTTTATCGGTTTCAGCAATAAGATCTGCTGTCTTTTTTTCTATCAAAAGGCTGCCACCCAATGGATCTATGATTTGTTTCACACCAGATTCTTCTTGAAGAAATATTTGGGTATTTCTAGCAATACGAGCAGAAAAATCTGTGGGGAGTGCAATGGCCTCATCCAAAGCATTGGTATGTAAACTTTGGGTGCCCCCTAAAACTGCAGCCATAGCTTCTACGGTTGTTCGGGTTACATTGTTAAAAGGATCTTGTGCTGCCAAGCTCCAACCACTTGTTTGACAATGTGCCCTGAGCATTAATGACTTGGGATTCTTTGGATTCCACTGTTGCATTTTACGCGCCCAAATGGTTCTTGCTGCCCTCAGCTTTGCAATTTCCGCTACAGGATCCATACCAATTCCCCAGAAGAAAGATAATCTGGGGGCGAATTGATCTATTTCCAAACCTGAATCTAACCCTAATTCAACATACGCGAGCCCATTGGCTATAGTATAAGCCAATTCCTGCGCCGTTGTTGCTCCTGCCTCTTGCATATGGTAACCAGAGATACTAATGCTGTTGAATTTAGGCATTAGTGCTGCGGTGTATTGAAAAATATGTGAAATAATTTGTAAAGAAGGTTCTGGGGGGTATATGTAAGTGTTGCGTACTAAAAATTCCTTTAAGATGTCGTTTTGTATGGTACCACTCAAAGATTTCAATGGAGTTCCCTGTTCTTCTGCAGCCACAATGTAAAAAGCCATTATAGGAAGCACCGCACCATTCATGGTCATAGAAACGGACATCTGATCTAAAGGAATGTCTTTAAAAAGTCGTTTCATGTCTTCTACAGAATCAATCGCCACACCGGCTTTACCCACGTCTGCTCTGGCCAATGCATGGTCAGAGTCATAGCCTCTGTGGGTGGGGAGATCAAACGCTACAGAAAGTCCTTTTTGTCCTCCCTTTAGGTTTTTTTTGTAAAAATCATTGCTTTCTTCTGCGGTAGAAAAACCTGCATACTGACGTATAGTCCAAGGTTTGTGCAAGTACATTCTACTGTGAAGGCCTCTGGTGAAAGGAGGAAAACCGGCCGCATTTCCTTCAATATCTACATGCGTTCCTGTTTTCCCAGATTCCTTTAAAGGAGTTTCTGGAGACAGATCCTTGTCTATATTTAAATATGCAATGGTGTCTCTACTGATTTTCATCTAAGTCTTTTAAGGCTTTTTGTTCAAAGTAGGATGCGTATCTATTAGGAATTATAGGTGCAATGAGGGTTTTTCTCTTGTCTATTCTTATAAATGGATATTTTTCATAAGTCAATTCTTCCCTCTCAAACAATAGGTTTGCACCCAAAAGTGACCGCTTTTTTGAGCGGTATAACTCCATTTGCTTTTCAAATTGAAGGTGAATGGCTTTTTGAATGCTGTTGTTTTTAAGTCCAGCAATGAAACCTCCATTAGCCTCGGTGCTTTTAAAAATTGACAACGCTTTTTCAGCAATTTCAAAAGCAATGTGGGCTATTGAGAAACTTCCTAATACGGGGTCTTTTGTTCCAGACAAGCCACATTCATGTTTTAAAATTAGCATCTGATTTATGGATAAACGATCGCTGTACGGATGACTTTTTTTATGAATGTGATCAAATGGTAGGTTGTACAAATTATGACACTTGCCTAATATTCCAACCATTAAACTGCTGGTATTTCTAATTAGATTATGGTTATTTTGAAATAGTGTTTGATCAATTTTTGAAGGTTGAGTGCTCAGCTCAAAAGGTATATTAAATTGATAAAGTTTCTTTAAATTATCCCAAAGTACTTCAAAGGCTTTGAGTTTACTTATCTCCATAAAGAAATCCGATGACCTCATGTTAAAAACAAACTCAAAAGTATGTATTTTATCTAACAGATTATTTTCAGATAGCACTAATAGATATTCGTGCGCATGAGCTAAGGCATAAGCCAGTTGCTGTGAGATACTGGCTCCTGCACTTTCAATATTTCTGTTGTCTATAAGAATCCTAGGCTTTTCATTAAGGGATACTAAATGGCAGACTAAGTCCAGATCTACTTGCTCACTAAACCACCAATTTCCTCTGGTAAAAAACTGACTGATCGGGTCTAGTTGAATGCGAAAGGACTTTTTTAAATCAGTACTTAAACATCTTGTAAAATTTTCAAGTTGTTTGGAGTTTGTTTTTTGTAATTCAAAAATGAGAAACTTATTCTCAGGCAGTTTTTTTGTTAGATCTAGCGGGTTTTCTATATTTTCTTGAATGAGAAATTTTACCTGATCACATCCTTTTTCAAAGCTCCAAAGTGCTTTTTCAACAGACATTTTGCTGTTGTTACAAAACACTTCAATGCCAATATGAAAAGGATCCTGGTCTGGTGTGTTGCGGTTAAAATTTTCAGGGAGGTCTTCGTGAGTATAAAAGGGTTTTGTTTTTATGCCATCTGAACTTTCATGAAGCATTTGCTCGTTGTAATCTGCTCCATCTAATTCATATTGAATTCTCTGTTTCCAAGCCTTTCCAGAAACAGCGGGGAAAATAGGTGTATTGGTGCTGTGGTTATTCATCTAAAATACTGTCTTGGTATTCTATAATAAACACAGCTTCATTTTTCTTTTTCAGGAAATACCGTTCTCTTGCGAATTTTTCCATGGCTTCATCTGAAGATAAGTTTTTAAGGGCTTTTCTATCTTTTTCTATCTCCCCCTCAAGATACTCCTTTTCAGCTTCTAAACTTTCAATTTGAGATTGTAATTCTTTTTGAATAAGAAAAGAATTGGTGTCAAAAAAAAACATCCAAACCAGAAAAGCGCTTAAAATAAGCACGTAAATATTGGTCACGAATGAGACCCATTTTTTCTGTCTGAATTGTTTTAGTTTTTTAAGCATGAACTCATTTTAATCTTTACAGCTAATTTAATTTGTCATTGATAATAGTTCTCACAATATCAACAGCGACTGTATTGTAATGGTTATTTGGTATTATAATATCTGCAAATTCTTTTGCTGGCTCAATAAATTGATCATGCATGGGTTTTAAAGTCGTTTGGTATCTATTTAAAACTTCTTCTAAGTCACGGCCGCGTTCCTGTAAGTCTCGTTTAAGCCTTCTCATTAGACGTTCGTCTGAATCTGCATGTACAAATATTTTAATATCAAAAAGGTCCCTTAATTCAGGGTGACTCATGATTAAAATACCCTCTACGATCATCACTTTTCTAGGATCCGTTTTTACAGTATTATTTGTTCTATTATGTGCCACAAATGAATATTCGGGTTGCGCTATGCTGTTGCCTTTTTTTAAGGCTTCCAAATGCGCCGCTAATAGATCAAAATCAATGGAGTTTGGGTGGTCAAAATTCACTTTAACCCTTTCTTCCATACTTAAATGACTCAAATCATTGTAGTAGGAGTCTTGTGAAATTACCCCTACCTCATTTTCAGGAAGTTCATTGATAATTTGGTTTACTACAGTTGTTTTACCGCAGCCTGTACCTCCTGTAATTCCAATGATGAGCATAATGTATATTTTTTTCAAAAATAGCAATAACAAACTAAATTAATGCGAAATATTACAAAGACTACTGCTTTGAATTTAAAAAGTACAGTAGGGCTTCTTACTATTAGAATACAAAGCCTTTTAGTTCATGACTCATGACGGATTTGTTTTAGTAAAGCTTCATTAAAGCGGATTAAAAATAATGCCACAGGAACTGTCCTTAGCAGCGCCAGTGACACTTTTATAACAATTTACTTTGGCCTGTACTTTAAGATAACCCATAAATGCAAATATTAGGGCTTCTTTAAAGGCTATAATTTCTTTATTTCCTATGTCAATACTAGCCAAGGACTGTAGCTTTTCTGAAAGACAATGGACTAAAAATTGATTGAAGGCACCACCACCGCTCAATAAAATTTTATCTCCTTTTTCTAGACTAGGGGCAATAGACCTAAACATTTGGTGCGCTATATGAAGCACCGCTGTATAAAGCTGATCCTCAACCGTAGCACTATTATTTTCAAATAACGGTTTCATATTTGCTTCATACCATTCTACGCCTAAAGATTTGGGAAAAGGTGCGTCATAATACTCCAGCGCGTTTAATTGGTTGTATAAAGACTGATCTATCTTTCCTTTGGCAGCTATAGCCCCATTGTGATCGTATTCTAGGCCTTTTTTTCCAGCCAAATCATTCAGTAGCATATTGGCAACACCAATATCATATGCTATGATATGAGGGTCGTGATTGTCCTCTTTATTTTTGCTTAATTTAATAGAAATATTACTGATACCTCCAATGTTTATGCAGTATTTGTATGGACCAAATAAAAGAGCGTCTCCTATTGGAACTAATGGCGCTCCCTGACCACCAAGGGCAATATCTGTATTTCTGAAGTCTGCAATGACTGGAATTTGAGTTTCATTTGCGATAGCTTGCCCAGCGCCCAGTTGAAAAGAATACCCCAGTTCTGGTCTGTGAAATACAGTGTGTCCATGACTAGCAATATAGTCACAGTCCAATTCATTAGATGCTAAAAAAATTCGAATCTGTTGGCCTAACCAATGGCCATATTGCTGGTGTTTTTCTAATAAAACAGTACTTGAATCACTATAAGCTTCTCGTAGCATAGTCTTCATTTCTGCACTATAAGCCAAGGTTTTTGTGTGGCGTATGTTATACAGATATCCTTGGCTTTTCGGATGCTCCAAAAATGAGCAAAGGGCTAAGTCTAAACCATCTAAAGAGGTGCCAGACATAATTCCTAAAAAAAACAGCTCCTTTTCTTTATTCATAATCAATTGCTTTATTGAAAACCTTATTTAACAATTGAAACCGCGTTACTTAATTCATTGTTGCGATTTACCCCTTTTATAAAAGTAACTTTTTGGTTTTTAATATGAGCTAAACCTTTATGAACAGGTATAATGCTTAACACCTCAGCCAAATTGTTGTTTGCATTCGTACTGTATAATACCAGCTTTGTTATGTTAGGATCAGTGACATTAACGGTAAAATATTCTTGTGAAACTTCATGTATAGTGGCCTCTAATGGATAGCCTTCATTAGATGGGTATAATGGTGATAGGGGCGGGAGCACCCATTTATGGAAAGGGCCTTTACTTAAAAGAGTCACTACTTCCTGTAGACTCGGTTGCATCAGTGATTTTGCGCTAAAAATGATTTGGCCTGTGATTTCAGACTGTCTACTTCCATAAGTCAGTTGATCTATCATTTCATTGGGGTTTGCCCATGCAGGATCTGAATTATTGAAAATTTTGTAAGCAGCATAGCCAATATAAATATTCGATTTCTTCTTCTCATTGATCCACCAATCTACTAGTGTTTTGTGGGCTGCAGGAGCAAAGTCCATACTCCAGTACAATTGAGGTGCCAAATAATCAATCCATCCTTTTTCCATCCAGACCAAAGGGTCTGCATAAAGATCATCAAAAGTAGTTTGCCCTGCGCTGGTATTAGAACCTCTAGGATCCGTATGGCTGTTTTTCCAAACACCAAAGGGACTTACGCCAAAGGAAACCCAAGGTTTTTCATTTTTTACGCTGCTGTGAATCCCTTTGATTAAACGGTTAATGTTTTCCCTACGCCAATCATCAATGGCTTGTCCATTTCCATATTGAGCAAAAGCTTTTTGGTCTTTAAATAGTGCCCCTTCTGTTTTGTATGGATAGAAATAGTCATCTAAATGTATGCCATCTATATTATAGCGTTTAGTAATGTCCTGTACAATAGTGATCAGATGTTGCTGCACTTCCGGAAGTCCAGGGTTGTAATAATATTTTGAACCATATGGCACCATCCATTCAGAGTGTTTGTTGAAATCATGGGACTCACTCAATAAGGAAGTATCTTTTGTCATGGTTGCCCGGTAGGGATTAATCCATGCGTGAAAATCCATGCCATATTGGTGGGTGGTTTCAATGAGCCACTCTAATGGATCTGTATTGAACTTGTTGTTTTCTCCTTGTTTGCCGGTGAGGTATTTAGACCAAGGAGCCAAGTGGGTAGGGTAAAAAGCGTCTCCTGCTGCTCTTAGCTGTACAATCACCGCATTAAACTTTAAATCTTTATAAAACTTGAGCAAGTCTATATAGTCTTGCTGCATTTTTTCAAAAGAGTCATTGGGGTTTTTGGGCCAATCAATATTGGCTACTGTTGCTATCCAAACAGCCCTAAAAGAACGCGCTGGATCTTTAAAAATAATAGACGCTATTTTATGGTTGTTTTTTTCAACGGG
>Ga0209136_1000924_pt1 | contig 20344 bp, 18 predicted proteins | sample SaaInl0LU_22_DNA_FD_184640 | JGI IMG/M metagenome (GOLD analysis project Ga0209136, IMG submission 184640) | Marine microbial communities from expanding oxygen minimum zones in the Saanich Inlet - ESP_90LU_22_DNA (SPAdes) (version 2) | ecosystem: Environmental > Aquatic > Marine > Intertidal... | reverse complement strand
AAACATACGATTCCTTAAACAACAATGACAATAACAACAATATAAATAAAGAGGTTATAGTGCTGTAGGAGGGGCTCGAATAATGGTAAACGTAATAAGGAGTATAAGCGCTTCAGTAAATAATATCGCCTTTGAATCAGACGCAACAACATGCCCAAAAAATAATGACGCGCCAAGCAATAATGGGACATCAACTTGTGTTGTTTCAATTTCAGTTGTTTGAACGGTAGCGGTGATTAAGCTCTCGGATACTTGCGTCGGCGTAACGAAGGCTGCAGCGCCTAAGTGGGAAAATATCAGTATAATAATAGCAAGGCAAAATCGAAACATAACACTTAACATTTATAGAATAATTAAGGCTAGAATACGCTCACGCCAAAGGTGTTGCAATTGTACAATAGTAGCAGTTTTACGGGAATGATTTGTTTGGTGCTCACCGTGCTAACTTCACTTATTAGCGCCAAGATTTATGATCGTTAGCGGTTTCAGTTAACACTAAGATTTCGGTATTAGCTGCTAGATCTTGTAGCGATTGCTTTTGTTTTGGCATGAATAATACCAACACAGTGCCTAAACCACCCAAAGAACAGATCAAACGTAACCATAAACGACCTATTGTCATTGGCGATTCAGTGGTACTGAAAATACGCATACGCCACGCTCGCATACCAATAGTTTGTCCGCCTTTTGCCCAAAACCATAAGAAAAAACCGATGATCCAAGCCGCGACCCAGATTTGCACAATAGTCATAAACAAGAGTGATTGATTGAGGAAGTCACTAAAATGCTCTACGTCTTGACCGATTAACCCGCGAGCATGCAGTATCGTTAGCGTCACAAGAATAATTAATCCCGCACACATTCCCACTGCCACGGCTACCAATGCATCATAAATCATGGCAGCAACACGACGAAGAAATCCCGCTCGAGGGTAATCTCTAGGACTCAATACATGCGCGTCATTCGCCCTGTTATCATTAGTGTCACTCATGGACGCTTTAGATCTATTGCGATGAGGTCGTTTTGGTGGATGTTTTTTGCCCATGAGCTTATTCATTTATTCTTTTTTAATGGCGTTATATTACCTTATTCTCTGCGGAAAAGTCAGATAAATAACCGTCCACTATTAAGAATAGGGCTAATCAATTGTTAAGATCGGCAACCACCTTTTTTCAGAATTATGTGGCTCCATGTAGGATTCATTATAAAATGGCGTGTCGGTTTGATCGGGGGCAGAAGCTATTTCATTTAAATCGACACCATTCGCATAGCCAATTAATCGCTCCTCTTAATGCGTGAATTTGTAATACACACCCTGCCATAATTTAGCTCCGAATTGATTTGATTTTTTGTACATAAACAACAAGTCATGCGACAACCACGCTTTATCCGCATTAAAATCACGATTAAGTGGATACGGATAAGCAATGTGACACCACAACTCGGGTCCTTCTAAACATTTCATTTCTTTCATTGATAAAAAATGATCGGTAAATGCCTCATCGCGCCGTTCAAACGAAAATTGACCATCCTCGTGAACATACAATTGTCCAATATTGATACTGTTACCTTGCTTATCATACAAATGCACTTGTTTGATTTGAGTGTTTGATGGCAGCTCAATGGCGTGAAGAGGTAAACTGAGAGAGCTAAAGAGGATGATTATTCCCAACCCATGAAATAACCGAAAACATGAGGCTACACCTTTGATAATGGCCATTGTAAGCTGAGCATAAAAGTGAGAAGTGAGCTGCATATTGATTATCCTGTTAGATTGCCACATCTAAGTTGTTACTTTAACTGTGGCATAATATGAAAAAACACCACAAAAATAGCCCTAACTATCACAAAACACTTGCACCATTCATTGAGGTAGTTATAATCGCATTCCAATTTTGAGAATCTACCGTTATCACGTGACGTTAGACACACTTTTTAATGCCGGTGTGGTGGAATTGGTAGACACGACGGATTCAAAATCCGTTGCAGCAATGCGTGGCGGTTCAAGTCCGCCCACCGGTACCATATTTAACGAAACCACCTTTTGGTGGTTTTTTTGTATCTAACACCCTACCAAGCTATCTTTTATTCACCTTTTTTGCTTTACTCAATACGTAGCTAAATCATCTAAAATTGACATGACTTCACGACTTGCCTCTTCCATTTTAACTAATGCATTCGCCGCTTCCTCTTTGCGATTCTCAGCAATGAGTTTTAGTGCAGATACACCATTTATATGTGCACTCGCATGCGGTAATTCTAAGTTTCGATATGCACGTTGATGAGAAAATTGCTGCTTGCCATCATTGTGATACCATTTTCCTAAGCGACACATAGTATGATCAGCAAAATCACTTATTTTTTTATTACTCAAGCCATAAATAACAGCATACACATCACTTTTCCACACAATATGATCTAACTTTACTGTTTGTACAAATGAACGATGTGAGCTCGTCGTAATCGTGTCTTTCATACTGCTACAACAATGAACAATTGATTCATAATCATGATTGAGTTTATCTACACCACTGGAAAGATTATCGTAGTTGTGACGGATATCATCTACCGATTCAACCGCACCCTTAGTCGATGAAATAATCCCACCAACTAAATCTGCCACCTCACTCGCAGATTTATTAGTTTCATTGGCCAATGACCGAACTCCATCAGCGACTACACTAAACCCGCTTCCCGCATCGCCAGCTCGAGCAGCTTCAATCGCGGCGTTTAACGCTAACAAATTTGTTTTGTCGGAAATACTCGCGATGGTTGCTACAAACTTATGAATATGGTCAGCCCTATCAGACAAACCCGAAATATTGGTTGTCATATTGCCCATTTTTGAGCTTAAGCCGTTCATCGATGCAGAAATCGTATTGAGTGAATCAGAAGATACGCTAAACAACTTATTAATATCTTGTAAAGCATCGCTCTGTTTTTCAATTTTTTGGAAAGAATACAACACCGTTTGTCTGATACCTTCTACTTGTTTCAGCGATTCCAACATACAAGTAACCAGTTCCCGTTCATATTTTTCAGGAGACATATCCGCAAGTGCTTTTGCTTGGGCATCGGCGTACGCTTGATCATTACTGGCTTGTAAGTTTTTGATTTGCGCTGAAAGCTCAGTAACCGAGTTAGCTAAATGTTGCTTTTCAGATAATGCTTTTTCATATCGCGTAGACAAGACAAACATATTCATTCCTTAAATTTTGTTATCCATTCGGCGCTATCGTCCTTGATAGTGTATTTATCGACGGCAAAATTATAATCTGAAGATATTATGCGCATTTATGGTGCAATTATAACTCACTTATCTTTCACGTCATCACTACTAATTAAATCTCTAAGGCCACCGGCATTAATGACATTATTATAGCCAGCAGCCTGTAAGTCTTTGGTTGATTGCGATGCACGCTTTCCCGAACGACAATACAACACGATAGTGCTGTTTTTATCTATATTTTGTTTCTGTATTTTCTCTAACAATAACGTGTTTTGCATATGCAAAGCTTTAGGATGATGTCCTGACGACCATTCCCAATCAGTCCTAACATCAATCACAACCGCGCCTTTAGCTATCGCATCTAAGGCTTTTTGAGTGTCAATTTCTTGAGCATAGCTGTGTTGTGACAGAATTAAAGTCGAGCAAATTATCAGGCATTTAGTTAACCAACGCATAAAAAGTCCTTAGGTGTATTATTTTTAATCAAATTAATGTACTTTAAGCAGTAACGCAACTGTTAACATATTATTTACAAGGATACACACATCCAGATAGGGGATAATTACCTATCAAACGATATATAAGGATAATAATATGAAATTAATAAAAGGTCGAGGTGATGGGTATGACTCACCCTAACAATATTGTCTTATTGTACCGCACACTATCGATATTTAGTGTCTTGCTGGTGTGGTTTAGTTCCGTAACAAGTGTCACTATTTATGCTGAGACAAGTTCACCGCAAATCACGTCACAATGCGCTCTTCCTAACACGCCAACCCCACAGTACCAGCAGCCGTATATTCAACCTTTCTATATTATATCCAGCAATTTTTCCACTGGCGCATTTGCTAACTGTACATGGAATGATACTAACCACCTTACTGTTCAGGTGACTCCAGAGGATCCCAAAATCAATCCTAGTCCTTGGTATGCATTTGATATTACCCCTTTAGATACTGTCAAAAGTAATCGTCCTCCGTTGACAATTACGTTGGATTACGGTGATTTTAAACATCGCTATGCCCCTAAACTGTTTAACCAAAAAGGTTGGCAACATATACCAGTGCCAACTGACCCACAACAACGACGAGCAAATGCACAAGACAACACCACATATACGTTTGACGTAGTCGTTAATTCACCAAAAATCCGTATTGCAGCCCAGCCGATTATTGATGCACAAGGTTACGAACGTTGGACGACATTACTTTCGAAACAATTACCCAGTTTACACGTTGACACTATTGGTCGCAGTGTTGAACAACGTGATATCAAGATGCTCAGTCATATCACCGACCCTGTAAACCCATTCATTATTTTAATCGGACGACAACACCCTCCAGAGCTCACTGGTGCTATGGCTATGCTAAGTTTTGTACCCGAGCTGTTAGCTGATAGCGATCTCGCTCATGCATTTAGAACACACTTTAATTTGTTGATATTTCCACTTGTCAATCCTGATGGTGTACATCATGGACATTGGCGGCATAACTTACAATCAACTGATTTAAACCGTGATTGGGGGCCGTTTAAGCAACCGGAAACCCAAGTGGTGATTGCACAAATAGATACACTCACCACGAACAGTAGTGTCTGGACCATGCTTGATTTTCATTCTACCTATCGCGATATTTTGTATACCCACAACGATGATGCCACGCATATTTTACCCACACTAGCTCGAGACTGGTTAGCTCGGATAAACGCAGATGGACCCATTACATTTGAACGAAAAAGCAGTCATAGCCCTAATAAAGCAACGACTAAAACGTATTTTCACACCAGGTACAACAGTCCAGCTATTACATATGAACTTAATGACACAAGCTCACCAGAGGATATCGCAGTGAGTTCAAGTCGCTCAGCACAACACTTCATGCAATTGTTACTCGAATACAAACGTCAAGGAGATCAGTAGAATGTTACCTAAGGATGAATTGTACTTACAACGTCAACTCAAGCTGTTGATGAAAAACACGAAAAGCGCATTGATAAGTGCATTATCGCGAATGCTTCCTCGTGCAGATATTGATGATGTGCTACAAGAAACCTATCTCATTTGGTACCAAAAAAGCCAAGAACAACATATCGAAAATAACCAGGCGTATGTCTTTCGAGTTGCACGCAATATAGCTATTTCAAGACTTAGAAGCGCTAAAGTACAACAAGCGTATCAGCAAGATTGTGCTTTACACAATAACGGAATAACCGCAAGTTTATCGACTAAATTAGCCGAATCACAAACCCACACAATATTAACTGAAGCGATCAATACATTACCGCCATTATGCAAACAGATATTTATCCTACGTAAGCTACATGGGAAATCTCACCATGAGATCAGTCAAACTTTTGGGATCAGTGTCAAAACTATTGAAAACCACATCACCAAAGGCATGCACCATTGCCGACAATATGTTGTTCAACATGTCACCACAACAACTAAGGTGATGCATGAACTTTGATGAATGGATCTGTTTCGGGATCCCTGAGGATATTTCTCAAGATGCATGCGCATGGCTAGCTAAACTGGATGGCGGAAACCTATCATTGTCTGAACAAACAGAATTTTATACATGGTTAGCGCTAGATCCACAACATCAATGGGCGTTTGAAGAACTCACTGAACTTTGGGCCAAAACCGCACTATTGGATAATCTTAAATTTGAATATGTACCGTTACAACTCGTTCAGTCTTTCCCCTATGAAGAGTCATGTACGCTGAATAATTTTAATCCACCAGCGTACCAACAATATTTACCCTTTATTGCACTGGGCTTAGCTATCGTAGGACTTCTTGTTGGTTATTTATAATTAGATCGTTAATATTTGTAGGGGTTATTCCCGTTTTTAGCGTCCTATCAAAGTAGCAATTACTTATAAAAAAATAAAAGACACATACAAACTAGGAGTAACACATGATCAATTCTATTACTCATGGAATACGTCAACACTACAAAAACAATGTTTTACCTTATTCACTTGCTATTGGATTGGCAGGATTAACGGCTATAAATACCGCTCAAGCTCAGGAAGCTGAAACAAAAAAAGATGAAAACATTGAAAAAATCGCAGTCACAGGTACTCAAATTAAAAATGGGCAAATATCTGAAGCCTTAGCAGTATCAATATTTAGTTCAGAAGATTTAGAAGAGTTTGGCATTGACTCAGGTGACGAGTTACTCGATCTGATACCTGAAAATGGACAAAACTTTGTCAATGAAGCTGAAAATATCGCAGGTGGCGTCAATGCTGCCCGAGGTGATATTGGCGCATTTAACTTGCGGAATTTGGGCACAGGTAACACGTTAGTTCTGCTCAATGGTCGTCGTATAGTTAACTCAGCCTCCTATCAAACTGAAGAAGTTGGAGGAAGTTTTGTTCCTGTTAACTCTGTAAACTCAAATGTTATTCCGGTTACCGGTCTGGATCGCGTTGAAGTATTACGTGATGGCGCTTCGGCAATCTATGGCGCTGATGCTGTTGCAGGAGTAGTTAATCATGTTCTTAAAACTGACTTTGTCGGTTTAAGTGTTCGGGCTAAAGTAGCTAGTTACGAAAATCTTCCGCGTAATGATGAATCATTAACTATTGAGTGGGGTAAAGATTTTAACGCAGGAAAAACTAACGTCAGTACATTTTTTAGTTACTTTGCAAGAGACCGAGTCAATTCTCAAGATGATCCTCGATGGTCTGATTCAGATTTTCGCTCTCGTTTACCTGATGGCTCGCCTTGGGCTGATTCAACGGTGTTTAGAAATGATAGCGCCAACTCTTTGTATGGTCAGTTTGATTTAGTTTCTAGTGCATCAAGCTCCGGTCTGCGTAATGTGCTAACCGATAGTAGTGGTGAATTTGAAACGTATCCTGAAGGGGATCCACGCTGCCAATATAGTATCGGTTATGGCACCTGTGGGGCTATCGATGGTCAAGGCACGTATCGTTTAAACCTTAATGAAAATCGTGATTTGGTCTCAGAATTAACTCGCGCTAATCTCTTTGTATTTATCAATCATGAATTTGATAACGGCATGGAAAGCTTTACCGAGCTCTCCTATTATCAATCTAGCACCAATATGAATCGCCATCCATCAGCCTCATTTTCCACCTCTAAATTACGCGTAGCAGCAGATAACTACTGGAATCCTCTCGGCCCGGTAGGCTCGCCTAATCGTTTACCTGATTCAGTGATTGGCACAGATGTGCCTGATGGCGGATTGGCATTAATTATTGATAATTATCGCTTCGCTGAAAAACCTCGAATTGTCGATAATGACGGTGATACATATCGATTCTTACAAGGTTTTAGAGGTTTATATAAAAACTGGGATTGGGAAGGCGCGGTCCTTCATTCCAAAGCAACCAAAGATGACATAACTCGTAATCGTGTGTCTAATATCCTAATGCAAGAAGCCCTTAATGATAATACTGCAGCTGCGTATAACCCATTTAGTGGTGGGATAAATAACAACATTGAACGTGCATTAGTTGACGTATCACGCCTGAGTGAAACTAAACTTACTAGTATTGATTTTAAAATGTCTAATCCGGATATGTTTGAAATGAAAGGTGGCATGGCAGGATTGTTACTAGGTGCCGAATATCGCCGTGAATCATTTATCGATGACAGAGATGATCGCTTAGATGGGACGATAGTATTTACCGACTGGGAAGGGGATACCTATCCTTATGTATCAGATGTTGTTAATTCAAGCCCAACGCCTGATAACGAAGGAAGCCGTAATGTCTCATCACTCTTTGCTGAATTACAACTACCGGTGTTAGATAATGTCGATGTACAAGCCGCGATTCGTCATGAACGTTTTTCTGATGTCGGTAATACGACCGTAGGTAAACTAGCGTTTGGTTGGGAAATCAGTAAACCTCTATTAATGCGTGGTTCATGGTCTGAAGCATTCAGGGCGCCAAACCTTGTTACGATTAATGAAGAAATTGTTGCGCGAAATAATACCCGTACCGATTGGGCCTGTACTTATGCAGCCGAAAACGGTGGAGACCCCAATCAAAACACATTAGATTGTAATAATTCGATTCAACGGATTGCGCAAGGTAGCCAAAATCTAGCCCCTGAAACGTCAGAAAATAAATCGTTGGGATTGGTATTTACTCCTGTCAGCAACCTTACAATCACATTAGATTATTGGTCAATCGTCAAAGAAGACACGATTGGCCTGTTTGGCGAAGAAAATCACACATTACTCGATCTTTTGGCTCGATTAAATAATACGGGCGCGGGTTGTACCGGTAATCCTGCTGTTACTCGTCAAGCCGTAGGAGACGATGAAGCTGCGATTTATACCGCTGCAGGTATGTGCCCTGCAGGTGATATTCAATTTGTCGATGACCAGTATGCAAATTTAGATACGCGCACCGTTGAAGGCTTTGATGTGGGCTTCTTCTTTGATTGGGGCACCGCAATCGGTGATTTTAGATTACGTTATAACGGTTCATTCTTAACGACTTATGAACAACAGGCAGGTGGTGAATCCGCAGACTTAGTGGCGGCACAGGCTAACGGGCTGATCCCAAGTAACTATCCGATTGATGGTTTTGCAAATTTAATCAGACGTGATGGTAACCAAGACCAGCGTCATACATTTAAATTATCATGGAAAAATGGTCCTTGGGGTGCGTCATTTGGTGGCCGTCGTGTGGGCGATTTTTATCAAAGCTCACTAACATTGGATGATGGTACGTATTATGATATCCCAGCGATGAGTACCTATGATGGCACCATTGATTATCGTTTCGATCATGGTGATTCTGACACACGTATTCGCTTTGGTGTCAAAAACATGTTTGATGAACGCGCGCCGCTTGCCGATCGTTATTTTGGTTACTTCTCTGATGCTCATAAAGACTTAGGTCGCAACTTCTATCTGGATGTTCGCTACAGAATGTAATGTGTCTGTAGTCACAATATCCTCTTGCGCATTAGGCAAAATACGTTAGCCTAATGCGCGTCTTTTACAGAACAAGAGTACAATCTATGAGTAATACAACTGTACCTCAGGGCAATACTGCGGCTGATACCTTTCGCCGTGCCCAATATCAAGATATAGGGTTAATTCTCGGCCCTTTGTTATTTGCCGTAATGATGTTGTTCGATGCACAACAAACGACTATGTCAGCAGAGGCATGGCGTACCGCCGCAGTTGGAATGTGGATGGCAATTTGGTGGGCAACGGAAGCAGTCCCGGTCCCCGCAACGGCGTTTATCCCACTGATCACCTTTGATGTATTAGGCATAGCGTCAATCAAAGAGGCCGCAGCAGCCTATGCAAACCCAATAATATATTTGTTTTTAGGGGCGTTTGTGCTGGCTATTGCCGTCGAACGCTGGCAACTGCATAAGCGTATCGCGCTCATCATATTATCTAAAACAGGTACCAATGGTAAAAGCTTAATTGGTGGTTTTATGCTGGTCGCGGCAATGTTATCAATGTGGATGACAAATACATCAACGACTATGATGCTGCTACCTATCGCGCTCTCTGTTGTTACGGTTATCAGTGAAAAAGTAGTGGGATTATCGGACAAACAAATCAGCCATTTTCAAGCAGCTATGTTACTAAGTCTTGCCTATGGCGCTACTATCGGCGGGCTTGCAACCTTGATCGGCACGCCGCCCAATGCCTTATTAGCTGCGTATCTATCTGAAAATCACGGGATTGAATTAGGCTTTGCCCAATGGATGGCGATTGGTGTGCCGGTATCAATGGTAATGCTGCCAATTGCCTGGTTTGTATTGACGCGTATTTCGTTTCAGGTAGAGATTCAAGCAGATGCTAAAGTTGAAGCTCATTTGCAGCAACTCAGATCTGAATTAGGTCCCATTTCAACTGCTGAAAAGCGTGTTGCACTCATATTTTTAAGTGTTGTATTAGCTTGGATGTTACGCCGTCCCGTCAGTGATATGTTAGGTATTACCGGAGTCAGTGATGCAATGATTGCAATGACTGCAGCCATGTTATTATTTATCATTCCATCAGGTGAAAAAGAACAATATCAGCTAATTACTTGGCCAGATGTAACACGCCTACCTTGGGGCGTGTTGATATTATTTGGCGGAGGATTAAGCTTAGCCTCTGCAGTTTCTGGATCCGGTTTAGCGTTATGGTTGGGCGAAACAGTCTCAGCTATGGGCACTTCACAGCTAATTATACTCATTATATTAACCACGGCATTGGTGATATTTTTAACTGAATTAACCAGTAATTTAGCTACTACTGCAACGTTTTTACCCGTCATGGGCGCGATTGCAATTCAACAAGATTTGTCACCACTAATGTTGAGTGTTCCCATTACATTAGCGGCTAGCTGTGCGTTTATGCTACCTGTAGCTACACCGCCAAACGCCATTGTATTTGCATCTGGCATGATAAGTATCCCACAGATGATCCGCAGCGGTTTGCTACTAAATATAATAGGCTTGGTACTGCTTACGTTTGTGGCTATTTGGTGGGCACCGTTTATACTGAATTAACTAAATATCGAGCCTGTTTACACAACAGGCTCCGGTACTCGCACATTCCCTTCCATCAAAACCCTTGCTGAACGGCTCATCACCACCTTTTCAACTTGCCATTTAGCATCCACTAATAACGCACTTGCACCCACTTTCAGCGTACCTGAAGGATGACCAAAAGTAACCGACTCAATTGCACCGCCACCGGCAGCCAAATTCACCAGTGTCCCAGGAATGGCGGCAGCAGTGCCTATCGCGACTGCGGCCGTACCCATCATTGCATGATGTAATTTGCCCATTGATAAGGCTCTGACGTGTAAATCAATCGCATCTTGAGCAATGTCAGTACCACTTGATGTGGTAAAGGCTTTAGCCGGAGCAACAAACGCAATTTTAGGCGTATGTTGCGATCCTTGAGCTGTTTCAATATCAGGACTCAAGCCCATCTTTACCGCACCATGCAAGCGGATCGTTTCAAATCTCGCTAATGCTGCTTCGTCATTATTAATGGCATCTTGCAATTCAGTACCGATATAACCTAGCTCTGACGCGTTAAAAAATAACGTCGGGATCCCTGAGTTAATCATACTAACTTGAAACTCACCGATATCTGGCACAATGAGTGTATCAACCAGATTACCGGTCGGTAACACCGCTTCGGATGGATCGACTGGAGCAACAAACTCCACCGGCACTTCTGCTGCGGGAAATGTCACACCATCGAGCATAAAATCACCCGTTTCTTGAACTTCTCCATTGCTGATCGGCACGCGAGCAATAATCGTTTTATGAATATTGGCTTGCCAAATACGCACGACTGCGACCCCATTTTCAGGTATAAGTCCAGCTTCAACTAAACCATTATTAATGGCAAATGAACCAACCGCTGCCGTCAAATTACCGCAATTACCACTCCAATCCACAAACGGTTTATCAATCGCCACTTGGCCGAACAAATAATCCACATCATGATCTGGTTGTGTGCTGGCACTCAAAATAACCGTTTTACTGGTACTTGAGGTTGCCCCTCCCATGCCATCCGTCTGTTTGCCATAGGGATCAGGGCTACCAATCACACGCAGTAACAATGCATCACGATACGCACCTGCTACTTGTGCTGCCACCGGCAAATCACTGAGCTTAAAAAACACCCCTTTACTCGTCCCACCACGCATATACGTGGCAGGAATTTTCAGCTGGGGTGCAAAGGCGGTTCCAGCTGCTGATTGGCTCATGCGACGTGTCCTTCTAAAAAGTCTTGAGCAAAGCGTTGTAATACACCACCGGCTTCATACACGCTTTGTTCTTCAGCAGTATCAATCCGACATAATGTATCAATGCTAAATTGCTCTCCGTTAGCACGTGTTACTTCAACCTGCATGATGCTTCCGGCTACCACGTCACCATTGACTGCGTAGGTTTCAGTGCCATCAATATTAAAAGTATGACGGGTTTGCCCTGACATAAACTCTAATGGCAACACGCCCATACCGACTAGGTTAGTGCGGTGAATACGTTCAAACCCTTCGGCGATAATCACTTCTACGCCGGCTAAGCGTACCCCTTTCGCTGCCCAGTCTCGGGATGAACCTTGTCCATAATCCGCACCAGCCACAATGATCAACGGTTGCTTACGTTCCATGTAAGTTTCAATCGCTTCCCACATACGCAATGTTTTACCTTCCGGTTCGACACGGGCATAAGAACCTTGTTTGATCTCACCTTGCTCATCTAAGACCATTTCATTGAGTAGTTTTGGATTGGCAAACGTCGCACGCTGCGCTGTTAAATGATCGCCGCGATGCGTTGCATACGAGTTAAAATCTTCTTCCGGCAAGCCCATTTTAGCTAAGTATTCACCGGCGGCACTGCTACCCATGATCGCATTCGAGGGCGATAAATGATCGGTTGTAATGTTATCCCCAAGTACCGCTAATGGTCGCATACCTTGCATGGTTCTTGGCGCTGCTATATCGCCTTCCCAATAAGGTGGACGACGGATATAGGTACTTTGTGGACGCCAATCATAGAGCGGATTGTTTTTCTCACCATAGTCAACACTCAAGTCAAACATAGGTGTATACACTTGGTTAAACATCTCCGGCTTAACGCTCGCTTTAATCACGGCATCGACTTCGGCGTCATCTGGCCATATATCTTTTAAACGAACTGGATTGCCGTTTTTGTCATGCCCTAATACGTCTTTTTCAATATCAAAACGTATTGAACCGGCAATCGCATAAGCCACTACTAATGGCGGAGATGCCAAGAATGCTTGTGATGCATACGGATGAATGCGACCATCAAAATTACGGTTACCTGATAACACTGCCGTCGCATATAAATCACGGTCGATAATTTCTTGTTGGATCTTAGGATCCAATGCACCCGACATACCATTACATGAAGTACAGGCATAACCGACAATGCCAAAGCCTAGATGCTCTAATTCAGACAGTAATCCCGCTTCTTCTAAGTACATTTTAACGACTTTAGAGCCTGGCGCTAATGAGGATTTAACCCAAGGTTGACGAACTAAACCAAGCTCATTGGCTTTTTTGGCAAGCATACCCGCCATGATCACATTGCGTGGATTCGAGGTGTTAGTACAACTGGTAATCGCTGCAATAATAACAGCACCATCTGGCATTAAACCTGCTTCCTTGGTATACGCTTTGGCAATACCGCGCGAGGCTAGCTCACTGACCGGAAGCTTAGCATGAGGATTAGACGGACCCGCCATATTCCACTGCACCGCAGACAAATCAAATGATAAGGTACGCTCGTATTGGGCATCCAGCATGCTATCAGCCCACAAACCTGTGGTCTTAGCATAGGCTTCGACTAACTTCACTTGCTCAGGCTCACGTCCGGTTAACGTTAAATAATCAATGGTTTGCTGATCGATATAAAACATCGCTGCCGTTGCGCCATACTCAGGTGTCATATTAGAAATCGTCGCGCGATCGCCCAATGATAAATGCTGGGTACCTTCACCATAAAACTCTAAAAATGCACCGACGACTTTGGCTTCACGTAAAAACTGCGTCAATGCCAATACGATATCTGTAGAAGTAATCCCCGGTTGTGGCTTACCTGTGAATTCGACGCCAATAATATCCGGCAAACGCATATACGAAGCGCGCCCTAGCATGACATTTTCCGCTTCCAAACCACCGACACCAATCGAGATCACGCCTAGTGCATCGGTATGGGGAGTATGTGAATCAGTCCCTACACAGGTATCAGGAAAGGCGACATTATCTTTCACTTGCACAACGGGTGACATTTTTTCAAGGTTAATTTGGTGCATGATCCCGTTACCAGGGGGGATTACATCCACGTTTTTAAACGCTGTTTTGGTCCAATTAATAAAATGGAAACGATCTTCATTACGACGCTCTTCAATCGCGCGGTTTTTATCAAACGCTTCAGGATCAAAGCCCCCGAACTCAACAGCTAACGAATGATCCACAATGAGTTGCGTTGGTACAACAGGGTTGACCTTAGCAGGATCGCCGCCTTTATCAGCAATGGCATCACGCAAACCGGCTAAATCAACCAGTGCCGTTTGTCCCAAAATATCATGACAGACCACACGTGCAGGAAACCACGGGAAATCTTTTTCTTTTTTACGGTAGATTAATTGTTCTAATGACACCTGTAGTGACTCTGGCGCACATTTACGTACCAAGTTTTCCGCCAATACCTTTGAGGTATACGGAAGCTTGGCATACGCTCCAGGCTCAATCGCATTGACTGCTGCTTGAGTATCAAAATACTCTAACGTGCTTCCAGGCAAACGAATTTTGTAATCACTGTTCATTTTAAGCACCTCGTTGTGCAATAGGGTTCACGGTACGCGGTTCACTTCCGGTATAATCGGCGCTTGGACGAATGATCCGGTTATTAGCCCGCTGCTCCATGACATGTGCCGCCCAACCAGTCACGCGTGAACACACAAAAATTGGCGTAAATAATGGCGTTGGAATACCCATAAAGTGATACGCTGAAGCATGGAAGAAATCTGCATTACAGAATAATTTTTTGCTATCCCACATAAACTCTTCACACGCGACGGAGATATCATACAAGCTACTATCTCCGTATTCTTCCGATAATAATTTAGACCATTTTTTGATGATCACATTACGCGGATCAGATTCACGATAAATGGCATGGCCAAAGCCCATGATTTTTTCTTTACGTTCCAGCATCCCTGCCATTTGGATTTTGGCATCTTCTGGTGAGGTAAACTTCTGGATCATCTCCATTGCCGCTTCATTGGCTCCGCCATGTAATGGCCCGCGTAATGAACCAATTGCGCCAGTAATACACGAAAACATATCGGATAATGTCGAAGCACATACACGCGCCGTAAAGGTTGAGGCGTTAAATTCATGCTCCGCATACAAAATCAAGGATACGTCCATGACTTTACGATGTAATTCAGATGGCGTTTTACCCGTTAATAATGCTAAGAAGTGACCACCGATTGATGATTCATCGGTGACACAATCAATTTCAACGCCTTCATGGGTATAACGATACCAATACGTCATGATTGCAGGGAAGGCAGCCAGTAAACGATTGGCAGCATGCTGTTGTTGAGCAAAATCAGCTTCTGGCTCTAAATTTCCTAAGAATGATGCGCCGGTGCGCATCACATCCATCGGATGGGTATCTTTTGGCACTAAACGCAATACCGCTTTAAGGGCATCTGGTAAATCTCGCATGCTAGTGAGTTGCGCGACATATTCATCTAATTGCGCTTGGGTGGGTAGCTCACCGTTAAATAATAAATACGCGACTTCTTCAAAGGTCGCATTATCCGCTAAATCGGATACATCATAACCACAATAGGTTAAACCTGATCCAGATTGTCCCACGGTACAGAGTTTGGTTTCACCTGCGCTTTGACCACGTAATCCAGCGCCACTTAATTTTTTATCGGCCATGTTGATGTCCTCTTTTTTGAAATTGTTTTTTAATTGTTAGATTGAATATAGGGTACAAGGTACTCATTTATCGGTGCTATGAATTACTTATTTTTGCCTTCAGCAAATAACGAGTCGAGCTTTTGCTCGTAATCGTGATAACCCAAATAATCATACAAATCCATACGCGTTTGCATGGTATCGACAACGGCTTTTTGATCACCATCTTCAAGAATGTGACGATACACATTTTCCGCCGCTTTGTTCATGGCTCTAAAGGCTGATAATGGATATAACACCATTGCTGCACCCCACTCGCCTAACTGTTCTTTGTTCCACAGTTCGGTTTGACCAAATTCGGTAATATTAGCCAAAATCGGCACATCTAATGCCTCACTAAATGCACGATAATGTTCTTCTGTTTTTACCGCTTCAGCAAAAATACCGTCAGCGCCAGCTGCAACATAGGCTTTTGCCCGAGCAATGGCTTTGTCTAAGCCTTCTTGCGCAAATGAATCGGTGCGTGCCATGATGAAAAAATCAGGATCGGTACGTGCATCAACCGCCGCTTTAATGCGGTCAACCATTTCTTCGGTTGAGACGATTTCTTTGTTAGGACGATGACCACAGCGCTTTTGTGCGACTTGGTCTTCCATATGTACCGCTGCTGCACCGGATTTTTCCATATCTCGTACAGTCTTAGCGATGTTAAATGCACCACCCCATCCGGTATCAATATCCACTAATAAGGGTAAGTCACACGCCGACGTTATGCGCTGTACATCAACAATGACATCATTCAATGACGTCATACCCAAATCAGGCAGTCCATAGGATGCATTAGCGACGCCGCCACCGGATAAGTAAATCGCATTGTGGCCAATTTGTTTAGCCATCATTGCTGAGTAGGCATTAATAGTACCGACAATTTGTAATGGAGCGTGTTGCTTTAGGGCGTCACGAAATTTTTTACCTGCGCTCATAATGATTCCTTATTAATGTTATGTAGGGTTAGCTTAGTAGATGGAGAATGAAGTTTATGTTCGATATTTTGTCTTGAATAGGTAATGTGGCGACGCATCAGCATTTCAGCTAATTCAGCGTCACGGTTAGCAATCGCTTGGGCAATATGTTGATGCTCTGCAAATGCAGTCGTCACTCGAGGACCCGCCATACCGAGTTGCACACGATACATGCGCACTAGATGGTATATTCCTTCGGTTAATAACGTAATTAACTGACTGTTGTGCGAGCCAATAATAATTCGATAATGAAAATCTACGTCACCAGCTTCTTGGTAATACGATTGTGAGTCTTTGACCGAAGCGGCGTGTTGTTCAAGTAAAGTGTTGAGTTCTGCAATTTGTGCTGGCGTCATGTTTTGCGCGGCTAGACGTGCCGCCATGCCCTCTAAGGATTCACGAACTTGATACAACTCAATCAATCCTTCAGGTGTAAGCGCAACCACACGAGCGCCGATATTCGCTTTTCGCTCAACAATGTGACACGACACTAAACGACTGATCGCTTCACGGATCACTGCTCGGCTCACGCCATATTTTGTCGACAATTCGGCTTCGCTTAATTTGCTACCGGCAGCGATGCGCCCTTCGACAATATCAGTTCTTAGGGTGTAAAACGTCTTGTCAGCAGCAGTAATAGCAGGTGCGGGTTCATGTGTCATTATGAGTTCTCAAAAACTTTTCAATTACATTGTCGACAATATAGCCCTAATTAATCCTTTTATCAAGAAAAACATGCTTTATTGTCGACAACGCTATACTCTATTAAAGAACAATGAGTTTGATTTTTACATTGCGCACGGCTTATGATGCAACTGTATATAATAATAAGGAACAACTATGACCGATTCTACCTATACCCCCCCTAGCGTCTGGACTTGGGATAGTGCTAACGGCGGCAAGTTTGCCAATATTAATCGTCCTATTTCAGGCAGTACCCATGAAAAAGATTTACCCGTCGGCGAACACCCTTTTCAGCTGTATTCATTAGCGACCCCTAATGGCGTAAAAGTCACGATCATGTTCGAAGAATTATTAGCACTAGGCATCAAAGAAGCAGAATATGATGGCTGGTTGGTGAATATTCAAGAAGGTGAACAGTTTGGTTCGGGATTTGTCTCAGCCAATCCCAACTCCAAAATCCCTGCATTATTTGATCACTCAGATGTCGCCAGTGGCGGGGATAAATTACGCGTCTTTGAGTCCGGCTCAATACTCCTACATTTAGCTGAAAAATTTGGGCATTTTTTACCTGCATCAGGATCAAAACGCACCGAAGTACTCAACTGGTTATTTTGGCAAATGGGATCCGCACCGTTTTTAGGTGGGGGGTTTGGCCATTTTTATGCCTACGCTCCAGAAAAATATGAATACCCCATCAACCGCTATGCGATGGAAGTTAAACGCCAGTTAGATGTGTTAGACAAGCAATTAGCAAAACACAAATATATTGCAGGGGATGAATACAGTATTGCTGATATGGCCATTTTCCCATGGTATGGCGTACTGTGCTTAGGCAAGTTGTATGAAGCCGCTGAGTTTTTACAAGTGCATGAATATACGCATGTCATGCGTTGGGCAAAGCAGTTAGCCGCTCGTCCCGCAGTGGTCAAAGGGCGTGTTGTCAATAAAGTGTGGGGCGATGAAGAATTTCAACTACCTGAACGTCACAGTGATGCAGACTTTGTTGACTTGATTAAATAAACCCTACGATTAATGTATGACCTACCACTAATGTCTGCTGATTAATGCTGTTATTTTGTTCACTTTCGGTATATTTTAGTGATCTGGACGAAATTTAATCAACAACCTCAAGTAATATGGATGAATAAGATGAGTGTAAAAAACGTAGTTGTGTTAAGCGCAGTTCGATCTGCAATTGGTACATTTAATGGTAGTTTAAAGGGGATTGAGCCAGCAGAATTAGCCGCTCAAGTATTAAAGCAAGGTATTGAAAAATCAGGCGTACCAGCTGATCAATACGAATCTATCGTAGTCGGCAATACTATCCCGACAGAATCGCGCTTTCCGTATGTTGCTCGTGTCGCATCAATTCAAGCCGGTATGCCACTAAGCTCAACAGCAATGGCACTGAACCGTCTATGTAGTTCAGGTTTACAAGCCGTCATTAACTCCGCCCAAGGTATCATGTTAGGTGATCACCAGTTGGCGATTGGTGGTGGTGTAGAAAATATGACACGTGGTGGCTACTTATCAGGTGCAATGCGTAATGGTGCACGAATGGGTGATACATCAATGACTGATATGATGGTCGCAGCCTTGACTGACCCATTTGGCGTTGGTCATATGGGTATTACCGCAGAGAACTTAGCTGATAAATGGGAAATTTCACGCGAAGTGCAAGATGCCTTTGCCGCAGAATCTCACGCACGTGCAACTAAAGCAATTGAAGCTGGTTATTTTAAAGACCAAATTGTACCAATTGAGTTAAAAAGCCGTAAAGGTACCATTATATTTGATACAGACGAGCACGTTAAAGCAGGAACAACCGCTGAGAGTTTAAGTGGCATGCGTCCAGCATTTAAAAAAGACGGCAGCGTAACTGCCGGTAATGCATCAGGTATTAATGATGGTGCATCGTTCTTAACCCTAGCAAGTGAAGACTACGCAACGGCAAATGGATTAGCACCAATTGCACGTATTGTATCCTATGCGGTTGCTGGTGTGCCGAACGATGTCATGGGTGAAGGTCCTATCCCTGCAACTAAAGCCGCATTAGCTAAAGCGGGTTTAACGATTGCAGATATGGATGTGGTGGAATCAAACGAAGCGTTTGCCTCTCAAGCACTAACGGTAAGTAAAGGCCTCGATTTAGATCCTGCAAAAACCAACCCTAATGGTGGCGCCATTGCGCTAGGTCACCCAATCGGTGCATCTGGTGCTGTTATCGCAACCAAAGCTATCCATGAATTACAACGCATTCAAGGTAAATACGCCTTAGCAACTATGTGTATTGGTGGTGGTCAAGGTATTGCGATGATATTTGAATGTATGTAACAAACACGTTTATTGAGTCTTAATGAAAACGGCGAAATGATTTACTCTTCGCCGTTTTTTATTGACTTGTATTAGTGATTCTTCAACAAATAATCAAAGGCGGATAAACTGGCTTTAGCACCCTCACCCATCGATATGACAATTTGCTTATAAGGAACGGTAGATACATCCCCAGCAGCAAAGATCCCAGGTTGTGATGTTTCACCACGCTCATTAATGATGATTTCGTTGTAAGGTGATAACTCGACCACACCTTCAGCTATTTGCGAATTAGGCAATAAACCAATCTGTACAAAGATCCCATCTAAAGCTTGCTCATGAATTTCTCCCGTTGCACGGTCTTCATATTGCAATGCCGTTACTTTGCCGTTAGTAGCTAAGACTTCTTTGGAAGCAGCATTTTTGATAATGGTTACGTTTTTTCGCTTAGCTAATTGATCAACTAATACTTTGTCGGCTTTTAGTTCTGGTAAAAATTCAAATACGGTCACTGATTTGACAATTCCCGCTAAGTCCAACGCCGCTTCAATACCAGAGTTACCACCGCCAATAACAGCCACATCTTTGCCTTTGAAAAAAGGCCCATCACAATGTGGACAGTAAGCGACACCATTTCCAATATTTTCTTTTTCACCTGGCACACCTA
>Ga0209136_1000923_pt1 | contig 20368 bp, 14 predicted proteins | sample SaaInl0LU_22_DNA_FD_184640 | JGI IMG/M metagenome (GOLD analysis project Ga0209136, IMG submission 184640) | Marine microbial communities from expanding oxygen minimum zones in the Saanich Inlet - ESP_90LU_22_DNA (SPAdes) (version 2) | ecosystem: Environmental > Aquatic > Marine > Intertidal... | reverse complement strand
TTGGGTCCATAGATGATGATACTGAATAATCATCCCATGTACCAACATTAGAACCAGTTGTACCATAGTATTCTGTTCTCAATGATATATCTCTTACCTCTTTTATCTTAACTGTTTTAGCAGGAGATACATTTGGTATTGCGGTTGCGGTGAAATCATATGAACCACTTAGGGTTACATTTACTGCTGATGGGTTTTGTGAATAATTAAACTCACCGGCTTTTGCCTCTAATAAAATTTCGGTTTCGTGAATAGTTTGAGTAGAACGATATTCTAAAGAATATTCAGAAAATTCAGATAGATTAGTTAATACAACTATACCATCGGAGTGGAATACATTACCATATGATTGATTTTGAATTTCTAATCCTGTAAAGTTTAACACCGATGTAAATGATATAGTATTGGATTCGAAATCAATACCCGCTAACACCATATCATCCGTATCACCATTAAATGTTAATATAGTAATACCTGTATCATAATCAATTGATGTTATCGTTACATCAAACTCCTCTACACCATTGGTTATTATAATAGATTCGTTTTCTATATCAATTAAGCTAAATGTGTAAGTTGGATTTGGATTTACGACTCTGCCATTACCATCATCTGTATAAGTTACATTATTTATTTCTAAATTAAATGAACCTGGTTTTATTTTCTCTCCAACTTTATCCCTATCTAATGTAATTACAAAAATCTCATCACCAATATTTCTTTCACTCGAAAAGTTAGCGGGATTCTCCAATGTACCATAGTTCATTACTAATCCATTATCAGTATAATACTTTTTCTTTATAGATTGATAAAGTAAATGAACAAATACACCCTCATCAACTGGCGAAGTATCTGAATCAAATACCCCATCCACATTATACGCTTTGATAACAGGATATTGAGTTTCATCAGCGTTCCATTTCTTATAGACTTTGAAACTCCTACGAGATATATTTGATTTTGGTATTGACTTTAACATAATATAATTCCTCTATATAAATATACGGAAATAAAAAACCCCCACCGAAGTGAGGGTTAGTGTTTTATCGTTTAAGTTTTTTAGAAATCTAATTTAACTTTTATAAGTACTTCTTTATCAAATGATTTAGCGATTGGTTGTGAAGTTTTAGATATTGCTAATAATTCGTTTGCATCTGAGTATAAACCTACCGTTGTAATAAATGTTTTAGGGTCTGTTTCAAATGTTGATTCCGCAAAAGTACCATCAGAACCACGTACGAATGTTGGGTTGTTTGAGTAGTTAAACTCTCTGTTAGTTGCTCTTACAAAGTAATGAGATGTAGAAACATTCTCGGTTCTTCTTGCCTGGAAATCACCACCAAGAGGTCCACCTTCGGTAAGTTTAATAGAGTTCCATAATAATTTATGATTTTGATATTCAGCATCAACTCCTAAGTTCGGTGATAAATCAGAACCAAGTTTATCTGCAAGCGCAGATGGATTAAATACCATTAATCCCATATCTGGATAAAACAAACCATATCCTTCACCATTATCTGCCGTTGTAGAAGTAACAGTAGCTTCTGCTTGAGTACCTAAGTTTAATGAACCTTCTGCGATATTAAATATTCTACCAGCTTTACCAACTGTATCGGAGAATTTTTTACCACTATCATCAATAAAAGTAAATTCTCCTAAAGAACCACTTAATTGAATTGACCAGTTTCCTGCATCCATTTTCTCTTTATATCTGGCACGAGCGATATTGATTACATAGATATCATCTGAATCATGAGTTCCTTGAGAAGATGATGATACGAATGTGAATTGTGCATCATCTTGGTCTAAAAGAATTTGTTTGTATTGAGCGTAAGTTGCTTTGGTTGCCAATGTGGAGTTATCATCATTCTCTAATGAGATAGAACCACTACCACCAATATGTCCGTATGCAATTGCGAATTGAATAGCAGCTCCATCATTTGATGGGTCTTGATTATATACATTGTAGTAGTAATCCCCACTTGTTGCAGCAACTTGTGTAGATGAAGTAAAGAAAGTAGCTAAACTCCCAGTATCTCCACTCCACATTCCAGTTGTTACTACTTCAACCTTACCTGTTACTTGGTCAAATTCACCAAATCTTTTGTAAATACCCGTAGAGATAGAACCACCTTGTGCAGCAATCTTATCACCACCAGTCAAATACTGATTTATAATTTGAGATAATTGTTCAGAAGTAAGGTTACCCTGATTAGCCGATAAATAGTTAGCTAATTCGGTAGAAAGATTTACTCCTGCTTGTCCTGTTATTTGTGCCATGTTCTTTTATTCTCCGTTATTATGTTGGTTGTACATAGTTTACCGTTACTGGAATAGTTTGTGAACCACCAGTTTCGTTACCATATACAGTAATCGTTGTCTTAATTGTTTGAGTAACATTTGGATTAGGAATAAATGTAAATGTTAACCCAGTTTCAACTGCAGCAGTTGTAGTAATTTCATCACCTAAGAAAACAGGAACAGTACCACTACCAGCGGAAGCACCAGCACCTACAATAGAACCAGCATTCTTATTTGAAAGAACGATAGTATATCCACTTTGTGAGTTACCACTCGGTGAAGTTGTTGGTGTAAGAGATACTTGACCAGAAGTTTGGTTTACAGTTACAGAAGGAATACCAAATTCTACCTTTGGAATTTTCTTTGTACCTTTTGGTAAAGTTACCAATTTGTATTTCAATACTTGAGTTTCATCTGGTGAAGCCTCAGTAATTGGAATTGCTCTAATCGCAGAATCATAATAAGCACTACCCTTTGGATGTGCTGGTTCATATAAGGTATAATCTACCTCATCATCACCTAATGCGAATTTTGTAATGTTTAACCCTTGACCAGCTGCAAGTTTCTCTCTACCCTTTTTGGTAAGGATTGCATCTACTGTAATCGTTGAATTATCTAAATATGCCATAATTTATTCCTCTATGTTTTCAATATATAAATATAACTAATTTATTTTTTAATTATTTTTTGTTTGTTAATCAACTTCTAAGATTGGTTCTCCACTTCCTCTACCACTATCAGATACTCTTAATGTATTCGGGTTAGTAGTAAATATTTCCCAAGCAGGTCCACCATCTAAGGTTGTTTGTTGTGTTTGTTTAGAACCATTAAAGTATGAATTTTCTAAACCAGTTGTTAAATCTTCTACGTTTCTATAATGAGTTGAGAAATGACCATTCAATGGAGTTGCCTCTACGATATTACCACCCTCTTCAATATCTGCACCATCCCATGGTAGGATAGTAACAAAATCCTTATAACGAGTTACGTTTCTTACTTCATATGTTACAAGTCCACTACCAGTTGGGTATCCACTAACTTGTACTCGTTCGGTATCTTCGTATGATTCTTTTACTTTAAATACCTTAACTCTATCTTTAACAATGTTTCCATTTAAATCCAAACGAGTTCTGATTGAGTGAGAACCACTCCCATATAATCCAAATCCAGCAACTGCTAAATCATCAGGTCCAAATCCACCAACTTGAGTAAAATCAGTTGAATCGTAAAATGAACTAAGAGATGCTGTAATTTTAGCATCGATATTAATTTCAAATCCACCCATCGTAGAACCACTATTTCGAGTTATAACTCCACTTTGGTTAGATGCATCTGTTGTTACATAAGTTCCTTCAAAATTATCAATTGATGCAGATACAATACTAAGTTCTTCCGTATCAATATATCCATCATAGAATGGTTGTTCGGTTGATAATTTAGTATCTTCACTTGCTGATATTAAAGATAAGAAAGTATTTTGTTCAGTTGTTAAGATAGTATCTTCTGAAGTATCAATAGTTGTTTCGTGATAATTTTCTTCACCACTCGGTCTATTCCATTTAGTTTTACTTCTTTCTAAAATATGTGGTTCAATTAATAAACCTTTAGCAACTTTAGCTCTTGCAGGTACTAATGATTCTAATTGGTCAAATAAAGTTCTATCAATATATCTTACTAATTGGATATACTCATTAAAGTTTAAATTATATCTTTGGAAATAATATTCTCTAAAGGTTGTTAAATCTGTATATGAATCATTATAATCATCAGATGGATTACCGATAAAATCATCAACATTGATTGGCCCTACTGAACGTAGAATATCCATATTGATTTCTTTTATTGGAGAAAAGAATAATCCTAACTTATCTGAATCAATTGGTGATTGATCAAATGATTTTTGAGTACTTCTATCTCTATATGATAACCCAATCCCACCGTCTCCAATTTCAGAACCATCTAAATTGTACTGATTCTCGAATCTAACTTTGTTACTATAATTAAATCCACTTTGAGGAACTTGTGCAGTTACAGTTCTTTCATATGGAGTATAGTTGTATGGGTATTCGGTAATTGAATCAAACCCACTTGCTATAGAAGATGTTGTATAAGTTTGTTTTATTGCAACGTTCTTAATATCAGAATAGGTTCCTCTATCCTTTGGATATTCAAAATCATTTCTAAATAATAAATCTTCAGAAGATGCAGATGAATGATTACCATTTATTGCATCGGGTAATAATGTATGATTTTCAATTACCAATTCATTCAATGCAGTATTCCATAATCTTATCTCATCAAGTGAACCCGTGAACGTTGTATCTCCAATAAAAATAGAGGTACCACTTTCCCATGAAGAACTCGGTGCAGATAAAGTTATGAATACTTCATTTCTGATTCTTTCTTGGAATCCTTCTTTTGCATAAAGTGTAAAATCACTATTACCTAAACTACCAGTTTCTCTATTAACAACGATTTGAGTATATTCATCGTTAAAGAATGGCATTGGTTCCGTTGAAGCAGATTCAGTACCAACTGTTAATTGGAATCTTGCAAGTGAGCCAGTATCTTGAATTACATCAACTGACCAATCGGAACCATATATGATTTGTTGGTCTTGTCTTATTTCAGAGTTAACTCGTACTTCTACTGAATTTGGGAAATCTCCTTCAAACGATTTCCATGGAATTTCAATTTTAGAAGAACCACTAATGTTTATCGAGGCAGTTCTATCATCATAAGTAAACTTAGTAGTTCCTCCTTTAGTAGTATCTCGCGGGCCACCAAATTCCATAACAGTTAACAATGAAGATGGTATCCCATAACAACTCATCAATGCATGTAATGCACGCTTGGTACCTTTGTGCTTTAAAAGATATGGTAAGTTATTTAATATTCTTCTCCAAATTTCATTTTGATTTGATTTACCAGATGATATAGATTTAGATGTTTCATCGATTCCTCGTTCATCCCTATCTGCATTCCAATTACCATATGCATATTGCCAAAGTGCTTGTGATTGAACACCCATATCAGCATCCCAACCAAGGGATTCTAACATCTGATAAACAAACTCATTACTAATACCATCTTGGTATTTATGTTCAAGTTTTTTACTCTTAGCAAGTGATTTGGTATATACCCAAGTAGTATCAAAGTGTTGACCCAACATATCAAAGAACAAAACAAACTCTTGTCCTTCATCATCATTTTGTACATGAAGTGGTAAGTTGTTTACTAATCTATGTTTATTATTATAATCATAATTACTAGCAGATGATATAATATTTTCATACCACCCAATAACTTCTGAACTTGTAGAATGTAATAAACTATCTGTTCCATTTTCCTTTGGATATGTTAAACCATTTATAGAAGAAGAAGTATATAAGAAATCTTCAAATGCATCAAACCCATTGATAGTATTGGATATTTGTCCATCTAATCTTTCTTTTTCTTTGAAAAGTGATATAGAACTTGTATATTGTGAACCTGATGTAACTAATGAAATTCTATCATTATAAAATTCAATAAGTTTTACTTTATAAATAAAATTTTCAACTCTTTCTTCTGCGGAAGAATATTTCACAAAATTTTCCCAATACCAAGAAGTATCACCGGTAGATTCTTTTATATAACCAGTATTATCTGAACCCATATATGTAAAAGATTCAGATACAAATTGTATATCTAACTTCTTTAAATCAAATCCACTACCACTTACAAATTGATTAACTAATCCAGTGGATGAGGTAGACCCACTTGCTATTAAATCATCATAAATCTGTAAACCAATATCATCCGAAAACTTTTCATTGAAGTTTGGTTGTAATGGAACACACTCTTCAACTGCTTCATCTATTACAGTTATACTTTCTAATAAAGGAATTGATTGAACCTTAGACATCCAAACTTGTTGGTTTGGTTGAACTGATTTTGAAAGAGGTTCGTATAATTTTAAAACTAAAGTTTTTACTTCTTTAGTTTTTTCTTCCCTACCAGTTAATGGGTCTACGACTTTATATTCAGAAAAAGTTTCGGTATCAACCCCCCATGTAGAAATAAGTTTATTATCACCCTCACCTAAATGTAATAAATGTGTAAGGTATTTGGAATCTTCTCGTTTAAGAATACTTGTATCAAATTGTTTAGAGATTACTTCTCTAATATCTCGAACTACATTACCTCTACGAAGTTTTAAATTACCTTTGTCAAATCTAATAGTAATTTCTTCTACTTTTCCTTGGAAGGTAGAATCACCCCTATCATTAAATGGAGAAAGTAATAATTTAAAATCTACAACATCAACATCTTCTGATAAGTTATCACCTGCCTTGGTAAGAACATCTTTAATGTTTAAGGTAAGCTGTCCTTGTGGGTCTCTTTTAGTATAGAGTTTGGTATCGTTAGAAACTTTACCAACCCATACATCAACCCAATCAGTATTTACAGATGCCCATGAGATTTTAAAATCAATATCATATCCTTTAAAATCTTCACCAATAATATTTTCAGGATAAGTAATGTGAGTTATATCTGGACCTGCAATTGATTTGGCATTGGAAACGTTTACAATTACCTTTTTAACATCACCACTACCACCATTACCAACTGGTTGTAAATATAATTCAAATTGACCTACTTTAGAAAAATCCGAAGAGGTTAACGATAGTGTACCATTTGCTGGTAATTCTCTCGTAGTATTTCCCAATGTATAAACTACTCTATTTGCATTAGAAGTGGAATATGATAACGATGTTCTTTTTGAAGCAAGATTAAAACTTACTACATTTGAACTTGTCGATATTGTGGGTTTACCAAACGTAGTTGGTGGTGTATTATTAATTGGTGCCTTAGATGCATTAACTATTAATGCATAAGTTGCATTTGGTTGTAATTTATAACTTTTTTTACTAGCAGTACTTGTATCAATCTTGGAACCATTTTTTCTAAGAACATATTCAAAATTCCATTCTCGTGCAATCTGATCATTCTTTGGTTCTATGCTAAAATTACCAGGACCGAATGATATTAAAGTATCATTGGGTACTGGTGCAGTTTGACCATCAAAGTTATATTTTATCAAATCAGCAACTTGACCAGAATCTGGAAATATTTCTATCTTATACTCATTTCTTACTGCCTGTTCTTCCGCAGGTATTACCTCTGGTGTTTCCCACAATGAAGTATCCCATTGAATAGAAAATGTAGAAGGGCCACTATCTGATTGTTTTATTGTACTGATAACTCGTCCATTTTTATACAATGAAACTGTTGGTTCCATTGGGATAATCGACTGAACATTATTATTAGTTTTTATGGTGTATATATCGGGGTGTGTTTTATTACCTTCTTTTAATTCAAACTTATGACCTCTAGCGGGAATATTTTTTGTTTGTATTGGTAGTACTGACCGTACATCTTCTACATTATCAAAATAAAATGCACCACGATTTGGACTCTTGGAAATAACAACTGTTATCAATTTATATGATAATTGTTTTACAACATTATCTGGTTGAACATCATTTAATAGTGTATTTAACTGATTAGTGTTTAAATTCCTAAATTCTGGCCCATTACCAAATCCAGCGTTAACATTTATATTAAAATTAGGATTTTCTCTTTTAATGGTTTCCGTTATGGTATTTAAATCAATACCAAAATCAGGTAAACCAATTGGAGAACCAAGACCTAATGTAGTAACACCCGCTCCAGCTAAATTTGCAACAGGATTAAAAGTACCAGAGAATGCAGAAAAATCTAACCAAGTTTGAGATGGTTCTATCCAATTCCACCCATTACGAATTTCTCCGTTGAACTTACCTGGGGTTGTTGGTTTTGTTTTTGGGTCTAATGCCATTTTTTATATTCCTATTTTTCTTGTCTAGGTTTAACAGTTCTTTTAATTGTTATACCAGCACCAGATACATTAGATGCTGCTACTGCATTGAATGTTTCCATCTCTTCATTTGAACGACCACCACTTTTAACGGGTACATTATTTTGAACACCTGCTACTGATGTTCCTGGAGTTCTACCACCAACTTGTGATAAATCACCAGTTCCACCAACTAATCGTTCTTTAGCGTTCATAATTCTATCATTGGTTTGTGTATTTGCTATTTGAGCAACTCCATTAATATTTTCCATTCTCACTTCATCATCAAATCCAATTCCACGAACATTTATATCTCGTTGGTCTGTAAAGATGTTAGGTGATTTTGTAGTATTCTTTTCTCTATCACCAAGTGGTATTACATATGTTATATCATCTTTGATTAATATTGAAGTATCATATTCAAGAGTTGGGAAAACTTCAAATGGTCTATCATCCTTTGGTGGTGCATAGATACATACTCCTTCCAATCCAAAGTTTAATGCAGCAGGGTCATTACACACTACTGGTTTTGGTGGAGGTGGCGGAGGTGGGTCTGATATTACATTATCTACAAACTCTTCTACTTTAGGTTCATAAACACATAATGATGAATCATTAATATCTGCATTTGGATTGTAGTTTAATGCATTGGGGTCTTTACAGCCAATAACTTTAGCAGATACTGAATCTGGTATAGTTGATTTGTATTGTGAATTACTTGTTACAGTTTTTAGAATCTCACCAACCTTATCTAATGTTTCCTGTTGTTCTATGGTTAATGAAGTTTCTTCTTGTATATTTCTTTTTGGTAAATAATACTCAATACAATTACCAGCGATTGTAGTAATGGTATCCATTATTTCATTTGAACCGAAACATAGTTGAGGTGTGGTTTGTAAAGGTTGTCCATATCTATTTGATAAGATATTATATTCTCTATTACCTTTATAATGATTAACTGCCTGAACAAATTTATCTTTAACGTTTTGTAAAAAGATTTCAAAGTTAGTTATTTTGAATTCTTCTTTAATTAAGTTAATATAATTTTGTCCAGATGATACACTTCCTTTTAAGGTTAACATTGATTCTAACGTTTTCTGAACATCAAATTGTTCTACAAACTCGTCCATCAATGGAAATACATCTGCAGCAAAAGTTTTTCCTTGAACCAAGCATTCGTATCTTGCTTCTAAATCTGAATTTACCTTTCCATCTGAATCGATTGTTGGTAAAATTCTAATCTCAGTTCTTGATGGAGAAATCTCATGTATCCATGTTGTATCATTTTCTCTACCGTCAGAACCCAATCTTCTATTTAACAAAGAAACTTGAGATTTGAAAATACCATTAGAGTATCCAGCTTCTTTAATCAACTTTTCGGTATCAATGAAGAATTCCTCAGCATTGTTGGATTTTATATTTTGTTTATTGATTTGAGATTTACCAAAATAAGTTTTTTCAGTATCATCATTATATTCAATATATCTTACAGTATTGCCTCCTGCAGATTCTTGCGGTAAGGGATTATCACTTGAATCATATAAGATAAATTCAATAGTATCACCTACGTTAATACCAAAGTAACCTTTGGAGATTTCTCTCTCAAAGATTTTTCTATCTTTGTCATTAACAAGGTAACCCTTATTATCTTCTATTTTTTTAAAGTTATCTATTGCCATTATAATTCACTTCCCACTACTGCTCGGGCATTACCACGCGCTGTCCATGTATCCTTACGTTTAACTTCTTTGAAATAATCCGCTTTAACACTAAAACTTTCCCCACTTGATGCGGAAATAGTAACATTACCACTTACAGTTGATTTTCTACTACCAGTACGTCCTAATGGACTCCATTTAAATGTTACATGACCAACTCCAGGTTTTTCATCTACTCTACCAGGTAAAGTTATTGAACCAGGTACTTGTAAAAATTTAGTTGCATCACCGGTCACACCAAGTGTAAATGTAACTGGTTCTTCATTAAAGTTAAATAAATTTAATCCAGTACCCTGTAATACATTTATTCTGTTATCATTTTCTGTTTTGATAAATAATTGTTTAGTTGTATCATTAAATTCACCTTGTGGAATTTTATACCCAACATTACCAACCTCATCAAATGAACCAGCTTGTCCATCAAGTGCAGATTCAGATGCTTGTCTTACATTCTGAGCTTCAATTTGTTGTTGTTGTACTTCAATTTGACCTTGTAGAGCCTTTATAATATTGTTTAAAGCTTGAATTTGATTTCTTAGTGATTCTTTTTGAGCAATTAAACCTTCTGTTTGGGCTTTAAGAGAAACACGTTCAATCCCCTCTTTAGTTGATTTAATTACTGCCTGTGAGAAATCTTGTAATAACGCAACATATTGTTCGTTAATTTGTTGAGATTGGTTTTCAGCAACAGTTTGCTGTAATTTAGCCGCATCAAGTTCTATTTGTAATGATTCGATTAGAGCACGCAATTCTGCAATAATAGATTCTAACTCTAAAACTTTAGCCTCCAATTCATTAATTTGAACACCACGTTCATCGTATAATCGTCTTAAATCATCATATAGTGGTTTAGGAACTACTGGTGGTTTAACTTTTTTAGGAGGACCAATAAGCTCATCAACAACAGTATCAACTGCCTTTACGAGTTCTTCTTCATTATATTTTGGCTTTTCAATTCTACCAGTTAATTCACCATCTCGTTCACCTTTAATATGTGGATATGGTGTATCAACTGTTTTTTTAGAACCAATGGTAAATGTATGATTACCCGTTACTTCGTCTTTGGAAACGATAGCACGAGAACCACTACTGATTAACTCACCTATTCTAAATTGATTATCTATTGCCATTTATTACTTTTCTATTGTAAAAGTTAAATCTTTATCTTCAAAGTATTCAACTACTCCATCTCTTTCAACTTTGATTTCTAAATAATAATCTCTTTGTGTTTCCCAATTTTTTAAATTAAGTTTAAAGAAGTTACCATTAGAATCACAACTTACTTTTGTGTAATCTGAAAAGGGAATAATCACCTCATCCGTAATTACATCTTTCACTTGATAATAAGTAGTTGACGGTAAGAATTTCACATCGTTGTAAGCATATAGATTAGTATATGTTTTAAGTGGATACTTCTCTCTACCGAACACTCTAATCTCAGGTGAACTACCAACCTTATATCTTGTTTTTAATCTCTTAAACGTTACGTGAATATCATCAGAGGTAAGTTCAGTAAGAGAACCGGTCTCAAAGGTAGAATCATCCCAACCAATTCTTAATTTAGGTTGATAGATTGTATTAGTTTCTTTACCAAAGAATTTTAGTTGTCCATAATCTTCAGTATCATTTTCTAAATTAGAATCGTGTTTGATAATCCAACCATTGTTTGGTAGTGAACCATCTAACCAAGATTGTAGTGGAGTGATAACATCCATAACTACATCTGAAGTTTCATATGAGAATGATTGAGTTGCAACTGATGAAGTGTACCACGTACCACCTTTACCATTAAAGGAACCAGTTACACCACTTTCATATATACCTTCTAACCAATCAGTTCCTGTGGTTTTTGTATTCCAAGTTACACCATCGGTAGAAATCTCATCGAAACGAGTTCCGATTCCCATATCCCAATCTTGATAAATTGGATGTGCGAATATTGTATAATCAACAGGTATTTCAGAAGATTCACATTCTCTTAAAATTAACTCCGCCGAACTCATAGTTACCTCACCACTTACAAGTGATGATGATAATGAATTGGTATCAAACTTAATTAATGAATGTGCAATATCTTTTAAGTTTCCATAATAAGTTTTGGAAACTTCTAATATCTCATCTAACCCAGTATTCTGACTAGGTTGTTGTAAGTATATGGTTGCATCTTTTGATGCTGTTAAAAATTGATACATTAAACAACCCTCCCTTTTATATCTTTATTTGGATACTTCACTTCAAACACCGAAGGGTCTAATGAAGGATATACCATTTTATTTTTAGTTGCAGCTTCAATATTATAAGATATATTTGAATAACTACCTTTGCAATTATTTACAACTACACACTTAGGTACAGATTGAACCCCCTCAACTCCTGCAATAATTAATTCTAATTCGGAAAGGTTTATTGGCATATTGAACGTCCAATTATCAATGTTAAAGTAATTTTGTACTTCAGATATACACTTAACAAGAACTTCTCGTTTATTATACCCACCATATACACGAATTTCAAAATCAACACCAATATTGATAATAAATCCATTTAATAAATTTACACCATCAGTTAACAATCGATATTCACCTAAGTAAGTTTTTAGGTTTTCTTTAATCGCTTGATTAAGTGTAGATAATTTTTTAGTAGAATCATACCCAAGAACATATAAGTTAATTGCAAATGGATTATTCTTCTCTTTAGAATCAGATTGTTTTCCTGATAAGAATGTATTTACTTGATTCTGTATTTCTTTTTCAGTTATACCTTCTTTTTCTTTTAATGATAATACTAACTCAGTAAATTGTTGTAAAGAGTTTGGGTCTGTTAGAATCGATGAAGGTGAATTATTATCCAACTCCCCATCGGGTGCACAATATACTTTTGCAATACCACCATATTTTGCCGGTAATGATAATGCTCGTACCTGATAATCCTTACGAGTTACAGCTCTGTTTTGTGAACCAAAGTTAGCCAAAGAGTTTTCTCTAATTTCATCAATCGTTTCCGCACCTCTACCGCCCGTTGCTGGTTCTTCGTTTTCAACTGCAATTGATGATTTGTATGAGTTATATACTGATAATTCATCCGCATCAAAAATAGTAGTATCTTCGTCATATTCTATACTATCTATCGTTGTTAATTCACCCGCACTTACATTTGATTCAACACCACCGCCAACTAAATATCTAACTGTTAATGTTGTATTTGCTGGTGTCTGACCATATGATTTGGTTTTTAAAAAATTAGAAGGGTCGAATGATGCTCCAAGATTATCAATAGATGAATTCAATCCTAATCCAACATTTTTAAAATTAGGTATTAATGTTTCATCTGATGTAGTAGAGTTACCTCCACCAAATACTAATGATGTAGTATTATCTTCATTTACTTGAACCGTAAATCTTCTTGATGTTTTTGTTAATTTTAAAATACTTGGAACCGAATCTTTAAATTGTGCTAAATCTTTATCATATTGTTCTGTATTGGCATAATCAACATAAACCATTTCTTGTGCAAGATATGGTACTTCATACCATTTGTTACCACTTGTGTCGCGAACATCGTAAATTTGAATTACATTGTTATCTCCAATTTCTATTTTAGAAAACTGTTCAGCACTTGTAAATGTTTTTGTAACACTTCTTAATTCTGCAGAAATAGCATTTACATATTTCTTAATAAGATAATTTGCAGGGTATCCTTGACTATCACGATTATATATGGTTACTTCTCTATCAGTATCATCTGAAAAGTCTACCAATTCAGTTGTTCTAAATGAAACTCCCGTATTGGAAACTACACTCATTCCTTCTTTAATTCTTAATAGATAATCAGTATTGGGTTCTGGATTTGTTTGTGCATTTAATACACCAACTCTTTGATAAATTGCTAATTTAACAACTGCAGGTGAAGTTACTTTTGGTTTATATCCTAAATATTGTGATAAAGCCATTACGTTAGCTTTATCTTCTGCAGTTGTCATTAATGATTCTTTTAAAGTATCATCAATATAATATCCAAGAACATCACCAAGATATGATGCCATTTCTATGAACATCATACCAGGTGAAGATTCGTTAAAATCAGTATAGGTTTGTGGAAAATATGTTTTAGAGTATTCAATTAGATTTTGTCTGAATTGTCCAAAATCTTTATTAAGATACTTTATATCCCTACCTTTATTTTTTTTATTTGTACTATTAAGTGCCATATTGTATTATCCCTGTACTGTAAAGGTTATTTCTTGTGTTTCTATATCATTACCAACTGTGAATTGTATGCTAACATTTGCTGTATGTCTATCTTTCATTTCATCACTCATATCAACTTCAATTGATTCTATGGTAATATATGGTAACCAAAAATTTACAGATTGAGTTATCATTTCTTGTAACCTACTCTCATACGTATCATCAAATGGTTCGAATAATAGTTCATGTAACCCAGTACCAAACTCAGGTTGCATTACTCGTTCACCACGAGCAGTTAACATTAAATTTCTAAGATTACTCTTAGCAGCATCATAGGAAGTAAAAGTTTGTTCAAACATAACCGCACCACGTTTGGTAGGAGATGCAATTCCATATGCAAAAGAATCAAAATCCGATTCAGTATCCTTTACAACTTTTCTACCAATTACGTAAGCCACTTATACTCTCCTATCTCTTGAACTTTTTAACAAGTTCGGAATTATCTCTATTCAATACTCTATCTAAAGCTGCTAACCCAGTTGATACACCTAATCCTTTTTTAGGTGCACCTTGTGAACTTACATCACCATATCCCATTTTATGAGCCATCTGTGCCCTTAGAGCATCAGTTCCACCTGCACCAAATGATGAACCCATATTAATTGTTTGGTCAATATCTGGTTCGGCATCCATGTAAGATGGTATGTGTGTATTTTCTTGAATTTGTTGTTGTGGTAATCTATCTAATACCGATGCTCCACTACTACCAACTTGTCCACCACTTCTTTGTGCTGAACTAAATGGTTGTGTTTGATTCAGTATATCATTAAGAACTGGGTTCTTAGTGAATTTTCTTTGTTCTTGAACTTGTGTTCTTTCTTGTTGTAGAACTTGATTAGCTGCTTCGAATGGGTCTACCTCCTCAACCACTTGAGTTAGAGGGGCAGATACACCTCCCTTCAACTCCTTTAAATGTGATTTTAATTTAAGGTTCACTTGCTCTTCTAAAATCTTTGGAAAGGTTTTAGTTAAGAATTGTTCGTGTTTTTTAGCTACTTCAGCTTCTACGATTACTTTAATTAGTTTTGCTAATTTCTTGGAATCCATTTTAATTGTTTTGTTATTATCTTAATATAAATATATTCTCGTTGAGTTTATAGTATTTTAGCTAGGTAGTGCATATCCCGTCAATTGAATAAATCCAGGTAGTGGTGGTATAAGAGGAAATCCAAAATACAACGAAACGGTTGATGCCGAAAATTGTATCGATGATAAGTGAGTTTGTGCGTAGATGATAAATAAATCTAAGAACTTACCGGCATCATCTATTGGTTGCTCTGGTCTTGTTGTTGGCCATTTTCCTGGATTAGATACCACACCACTTGTTAGTGAAATATTTTGGAAAGAACCCATTACTGGTATTTGTGGTGGTACTTGAACTAAGGTTGCACCTCCCCAATAACCAATGATAGCTTGACCTATATCTTTTAACCATGTATGTTTACCAGTTTCACTTTTAGTAAATGCAATTGCACATGCAGCAATCATTAACTTTTCCATTACCTCAGTATTACCTGTTGCAACTGGTAAAGGAGCTCCACCAAAACCACGAGTAGTGACGGAACCCGTTTTCATAGCCATATCATATGCAGTAGTAAATTGTTTTGCAAACGCCTCTTTGGATTTAACTCCATTGGGATTATCCATGTAGGATTTCATCATATTTTTAAAGATATCCCAAGACATAATTTATTCTGTGTAGTTTAATGTAGAAAGTGCATCTTGCAACTTTGACTTTATATCATTAAAAGTTGAACGATTTGTAGGACCAACTGCAGAAGGACCTGCTGGTGTGTTATACACTTGTTGATTAATTGCATCAATAAGTTCTCCTAACAATTCTACCAAAGTATTTCCCCTAACTAAAGGTTCTTGTGTTTCGGTGGTATTTAGTAAGATATTACCATCACCAGTAATAATTGTTAAATCAGAATCGTTTCTATCAGTAGTAATGTTTACATCATCACCGAAATCTAAATCTGCACCACCGTTACCATTATCAATTGTAAACTTACCATCGGAAATAAATCCATAATTTCCTTTAGAATAAAAAATCATCTCCTGTGATTTGGCAGATATTATAACTCGTTCTGAGTTCAATAACATTTGGTCAAACCCTACATATTCCTCGGGTAATTCAAACTTAATTGGGGTAGTTTCAAAATCAGAATTACCACCATCATCAACAAGACCTGGTTGGAAATCTAATTTATAATCATTAGATGATAATAAAATAGTAGAACCATCTTTATTTATATCCTCTTCAACTAATTCATTTTTCTCAAGGGTAGACAAACTTTCATCATTCTGTCTATTTCGAATAATAATGGTTGGTGAAAATAAATTATCTGTATTATTATATCCACTAAAACGAATTGATTGACCAAATCGTGATTGTATAACTTTATCACCTTCATATAAAACAAGTTGATTTATATCAGTAGGTTCAAAATAATCACCTAATTTTGCTTTCCTCTCAGATGAATCGGATGATGCTGCAGGGGTTTTAGTTTGTGATACTTCTTTGTAATTACTTGCTTGATTAGAAGGAGTTTCGGTATTTGGCGATAGTGTTTGTAACTTATCTTCTTGAGAATTTCCTCGATTGATATCCCTATTAGGTATTCGAGTATAAAAGGGAGTTCCCCCTAAATATATTAATGCTACAGTTTCACCAACTAATGGTAATCCTTCCGATGGGTCGAATGGTGCGTATGGTTCTCCATCAGAATCTGCTGAAGAAAAATCTGTGTGTTTCCTGATAATTGCATGACCAACGTAAGAATCGACAGGTTTCGGATTAGTTTCCGAGTCTTGAATTTCAGGAATAAATACATCATCTGCATTTAAAATAACATGAGATACTACACCTGAATTATTTTGTTTGGTGTTAGATATGACACCTTGGTATCTACTACGTGATGAAGCTTCCTTTCTTCCCATTACTTACCTATTTTTTGTTTTAATTCTTCTATCTCATTTGTAAGTTCATCCACTTTCATATCTTGAACATCTGTTACTTCTTTAGCAGTTTCTTCTAATTGAGAAAGTAATTGTTCTTTTTCATCATCAGAAAGAAATCCAGCATCACCTTCTGCTTTGTGTTGTGCTCCAATGATTCGTTGAGCGATTGCAGCCATCTTTACAAGTGAATCATCATTCTTAATAGATGAATCGATTAGGTCTCGAATGATAGGTGCCATTACTGCCATATCACCTGAATGGCGAATTAATTTTCTTAGTTCAGCAATCAATTCTGATATACGTAATTTCTTTGTTTGTTGGTTATCGTAGATATCTTTAAATAACCCACCCAAGTTCTTACCTGGGAATAATTCAAAATCTGCACTCATAATTTAATACATTAGTTCATCATATAAATATAGTAAAACAAAAAACCCTCCGTATTGGGAGGGTTTTATCATAGTCACTTTGAATTACGACTATGGTTTATCATTAGATGCTAAACGTGTTTCTAAACGTTGAACCTTTCTACGGAGTTGTTCCATCTTTATGTAAGAATAAGTATAACGTTTATCTCCTTTCGGTTGATACCATACGAGTTTTCCCATATCATACTTAGCCTTTGCATAATCGGATTTCCAAATACCATCTTGTACATACTTGGTTCCATTGTGAATGAGGGTTCCTTTTTGGGTTCCATCATTTACCTTAATTTTTTCTTTGATTACTTCTATCTCTTGTGAGAAAAGTGCCGTTGAGATTAGAAGAAATAATAGTGTAGTTAATTTTCTCATAATAAATCCTCTTTATTATAAGTATATCAATGTTAAGAAAACGTTAAGTAATGTTAAGAGAATGTTAACGAATCTTCTTTTTAACGATATAATTTCCAAGAACTAAGGTATCCATTTCACAATCTAAGAATGTTTCAATAGCAGTTTTTGGGTCTAATACCATTGTCTGATCTTTCAAGTTGAATGAAGTGTTAAGTACCATTGGATATCCATTATCCTTCTGTAATTGGGTTAACAACTTATACATTCTTCTATGATGGTTATTTGATACTGATTGTATTCGTGCTGAATTATCTACATGAGTAATTGCTGGAAGATACTTTTGATGTTCTTCTTTTACCTTCACTACTTGATTCATATAAGGAACAACTTTATCATAATAAAAGTAACGAGATTGTTCTTCTAACTTTACCATTGGAGCGAAAGGTCTAAATCCTTCTCTCTTTTTAATCACACGATTTACTCGTGCCTTCATTTGTGGGTCACATGGATTGGCAAGTATTGAACGATTACCCAATGCACGAGCACCGAATTCCATTTTACCTTCGAACCAACCAATAACATTTCCTTCTACGATTTGTTTAGAAATAATAGGAATCAATTCAGAATCAATCTTATAAACTCCATAAACAACATCTTTCATTTCTTCTAAAGTAGATTCAATCTGTTTTTTAGAATAAGACGGACCTAAATAAGGATTTGTATTATCAATTCTTGGTGAGTTGGGATTTCTTCTATAAAAGAATTCTAATGCACAACCAATAGCAGAACCAGCATCGGATGGTGCAGCAGGAATCCATAATTGTTTATATAAAGATTGTTTTAGAATTTTCCCATTAGCAGTTCCATTATATGCACAACCTCCACTTAAACATAAGTTATGATTAGAACGTGAGATATATAATTTATCAATCAAACGAAATAAAAGAAATTCATATTGATGTTGTAAAGTTGCTGCTAAATCTTTATGGTCTTGTGTAAGTTCTTCTTCTGGAAATCTATTTGGTAATTCCAAAAGAGATGATAACTTCTCATTAAACATATGATTATCTGACCAATCATAAGTAAAATATTTCATATCTAATTCAAACCCACCATCTTTAGTAGTCTTGTATAGTTTCTGAAATTTCTTTAAATACTTTTCGTGATTACCATAAGGAGCCAATCCCATTACCTTATACTCGCCTTCATTTGGTTTGAATCCAAGAAATGCAGTAAAGGCAGAATATAACATCCCCAATGAATGAGGGAAATTAATCGATTGCAGGCAGAATAATTTATTTCCTTCTCCATAGTATAAAGAAGTAGTTTCCCACTCACCTACGCCATCTACTGAAAGAATAGATGCCTTTTGGAAAGGGGAAGTATAATAAGAATATGCTACATGAGATAAGTGGTGGTCTCCATACTCAATATCCACATAAGGATGTGTGATATCAAAGATTTGTTGCTCAACTTCTTTAATCTTATCTTCATTTCTTTTGATGATTTCTAAACGAATTTGTTTTTCTGATTTTGGCCCTCGTTTGGTAGATTTTTCAATCCTATCTAATTTTAAACGTGGGTTATCGTAGAATACAACATCGGTAATTTCTCTACCATCTACTTTGAATTCGTTATATAACCAATTAATAGTATTAGTAGGAAAAGATGAATCGTGTTTTATACCTGTGAATCTTTCTTCTTCACATGCACCTAAAACTTTCCCATCTTTAATTAATGCTGCAGCTGAATCGTGGTATCCACAACTAATTCCTAATATATAACTCATTAGTATTTCGTATTTGTATATAAATATACGTTTTATTTAATATAGTAATATACTTAGTTTATAAATACTCATCATCTATATATGGATTTGAATCTACATAATCATCTTGAGTAGGTGATTGCCAGAACTGTTCCTTTTTAGGTTCTCTAAATTCGCCATATTCAAGATAATCATTTAACATCTTTTTCTGATGTTTCTTCATTGTATTTACTACCTTAGTAATATAATGTGTTTTACAATCTGTCATTTCTCTTACCAAAAGATATAAGTGCTTTTTATTAAAGTTTTCAATATGCTCACTTCTTCTAAATAATTCTAAAATTGCATCTGCTATTTGTAAATCTCTTTTTTTACTAAAAATTGAATTAAGATTTTTATCCCAATAAGAAATCATAATATATTTAAATTCCTTAAACTCACTAGCTTCAGTTGTATCATCAAAATCATTCTCTGGATTCCAAGTTTCGGGCATTTCAGAAATCAAGGCATTCTGTTTCCATCTTTTATAATTACCATTATTAGCCAAGATTAAATGATTCTTAGCAATGATAGTAAAATAAGAAAATGCCCTACCTTTACCTGGTTTGAACATATGCATTTTTTCCACCATAGTAGATACTACTTCGGTTTGCATATCTTTTTTTGGAACATCAAAGTATGAAAACTTAAATGTATTGATTACATTTTCTGCA
>Ga0209136_1000920_pt1 | contig 20412 bp, 18 predicted proteins | sample SaaInl0LU_22_DNA_FD_184640 | JGI IMG/M metagenome (GOLD analysis project Ga0209136, IMG submission 184640) | Marine microbial communities from expanding oxygen minimum zones in the Saanich Inlet - ESP_90LU_22_DNA (SPAdes) (version 2) | ecosystem: Environmental > Aquatic > Marine > Intertidal... | reverse complement strand
ATGCAACCAACTCTAAAACCATCCCCGAAAAATCAAAGAGCAAAACGATCTAAACAAAGGGCACTGCAAAAAAGATGGCAAGAGAGGTTATGCAATCAGATAATAGAAAAAAATGCAAGACTTCTTTTCGGGAAATAGTTTAGAGTGGCTAAAATTTCATGGCCATTTTTACACTGAAGACTCTGCCCGTCATAAAGTTTGGAATGCCATAAATTTGTTTGCTATAAGCATCACGAACCCATGTATTTGTATTTGAATTTTGAATATCAAACAGATTGAAAATTTCAATACCGGCATTCAATTCTTTAAAATACTCAAGAAATCGATGCTTAGGTTTCTTATTTTCTCCAACAAGTATGTAGGAAAAACCAATGTCAGCTCTTTTGTAAGAACTCAAGCGATTTTGATAGTTATAGGGATCGTTGTAGGAAGGGCTTCCTCCTGGTAGTCCAGAGTTGTAAACTAAATTTAAATATACTTTGAGATCTGGGGTACTCGGGACATAATCTTGAAATAAAATCCCCAATTTGTAACGTTGGTCAGTGGGGCGTGGAATGTTGCCACGGTTGTCAATGTTTTCAGTTGTCTTTAAAAATCCAATACTTATCCAGCTTTCGTTTCCTGGCACAAATTCTCCATTCAAACGAAAGTCGATTCCACTTGCTGTTGCGGTGGCAATATTGTCAGCTCTATATCGAATGCGAACATTGTCTACGGTATAAGCATTTACATCGGATAAATTTTTAAAATAAGCTTCGCTGGTAAGTTTGAAAGGACGGTTCCATAGTTGAAAGCTGTATTCATTTCCAAGGACAAGATGAAAAGACTCTTGAGCTTTTACCCTTGGATTGATTTGACCCAAATAATTTTTGAGTTCTCGGTAAGAGGGCGGTTGGTGATACCAGCCTCCAGAGAGTCGAAATAGCATGTCTTTTTTCCAGTTAGGCTTGATTGAAATTTGCCCTCTAGGACTTATTGTTTGTTGATTTGTAGAAGTAAATCCTTCTGAGATAACATTCCAAAAATGAGCGCGTACTCCTAAGTTCAACCAGAGATCGTTATCTTTCCACATGGTTCGTTTACTCCATTGGAAATAACCACTCACTCTATGGATGGATACATTGTTTTTTTCGCGTATGGATTGATAGGGTGTTATGGGTCCTGAGTAGGGCGCTCTCGGTTGTATGTTTGAAGGAATATGTCCAGGTGGTCGGATAGCAAATCCTGTTGAGTCAATGATTTCCCACTCATTGATACTTTCTTTTATATTTTCTTTTTGAAATTTGAATCCAATTTCATAGTTATTGTCTCCTTCTTTTGAGATAATTTGAAGTTTTGCGTTTTTGATGAGTGCATCGAGTTCATTTCGAGCGTGGTTGATTTGACCTCCAATACCGCGACTGAATTCTTTGTCTCCGAAGTTCTCAGATGTTTCATCGGTATCAATTTTATGCAAAGAGTAAGCACCAATGATATCAAAAAACTCTTCCTCTTGTGTATTGTACGCAGAAGCTGTAATCTTGATTTCTAGTTGGTCAGAATGCACGTAGTTTGCATTGATTGCTCCAAAATATGTATTGAATTGATCGCTTTCATTTCCCTGGTAAAAAACCCTGAGTTCAATAGGATTTGTCAAGGTACCGAATTGAGTTCTTCTTGTCAGTGGTTGGTAATTGTATTGATTGATAGATAGGTTTCCTAGAAGATCAATGTTCCATTTTTTATCAAGTTGGTAGGATAGAAAGGTTTGAAGGTCTGCAAAAACAGGTTTGTAATTAGTTTCGGTGTCTTTGCTCTCAACAAACAATTGGTTGTTTCTGTAACGAACACTGGTAATTGCAGACAACTTGTCATGCAAGAAATTTCCTTCATGCGTAATGCTTCCTCCTAGAAGGTTGAGATTGACGTGGATTGCATTTTCTTTTGGCTTGCGATAAGTAATGCTTAAAACAGAAGACAATTTATCTCCATATTTTGCTTGAAAACCACCGGCAGAAAAATCAATATCCTGCGTCATTTCAATATTTAAAAAACTGAGTCCTTCTTGTTGGCCTGAACGGACCAAAAAGGGACGGTACACTTCGATGCCATTTACATACACGAGATTTTCATCAAAATTACCGCCTCGCACGTTGTATTGCGTGCTCAATTCATTGTTGTTATTGACTCCTGCAAATGTCATCAATAAATTTTCGATACCGGCTGTAGGTCCTGGTATGTTTTTTACTTTGCGAACTTTTACATTTGTTAGGCCTTGAGAAGATTTTCGAAAGTCTTGAACGGTTACCTCTTCAATTTCTTCTGTTTTTAGACTTATAGTTGGGGAATAACGAAACGTTCTTTTTTTAGGGACTTTCACTCTTTTGTAGAGGGAATTGTAGGAAACATGGCTAAAGATCAGCACAATGTCTTTTTTAGCAGGGATTTCTAAAAAGTATTCTCCGTTTGCATTGGTGGTCGTGCCCTTTGCATCGCCATAATAGATGCTGACTCCTTGAACAGCTTCCCGTTGGTTGTTTTTTACCGTTCCTTTGATGTAGGCATTCTGTCCAATTATATATTGGCTGGTAAATAAGAAAAAAAGCAAGAAACTATATTTTTGCAAAAAAAAGATATTTAGAGTTTAGTTTGTGTAAAATAACGAAGAATACAAAGATGTATTGCCAACATTGTCTTCAGCAACAAAGTGAAAGGAGTGTTTTCCTTTGCTCAATTTTTTATCGGAGATATTGTAGTTGAAGCCATGTGTTTTTGGATCGTATTCCATAAGTATCCATTCGCCGTCAATTTCTGCGCGATATGATTTTATTCCTGATAGCTTGTCTTTGCTGTAAATACGAAGGTTTTTGAAGCTGCTTATGTTTTGGCTAGGGTAAAAGTTGCAATGATAGATATTTGGACCCTTCCAGTCTTGATGCAATTGATACGTTCCGAGAGATTTGGTTTCTGTACTAAAAATGCTGTCTGTTTTTTTTGTGGTACAATAATTGAAATATTTATTTTTTACCACTTCAGCAATATAGGTCTTTTTTCGTATCGAGTCGGGGATATTTCGAACGTTGAAACGTATTTTAAAATCTCTGTTTACGGGTACTGTTGGTTCATGAATTGTGAATGCGTCTTCTTTTTTTTCAAAATGGAGGTAAAAGTCATCGTAAAAACTGTTTTTTGGAAATAGAATTTCAATTTCCTTTGTCTTGAGTCTGTACTTATGGTTCGCTCGAACATGATGTTCTGTTACCTTCTGCAAAGAGGGAATTCTTTGTTTTGATTGATTGCCTCGAATTGGAATTTTAAGTTTGGATGTGTTTCCTTCAAAATCACTAACGAAAAATTCGATTGTGTAAGAAACTCCATCTTCAATAAAAAGACATCCTGTATCATTGGTTTTTTTGTAGATACTCAAATTGCTCTTTGGATGTATGTATGTTTTTTGATATTTTTTTTTGTACTTGTATTGATAAGAATAGTCAATCAATAGATCGATGAATTTTGATTCAGCAAAAGAAAAAGTTTCCATCTCATGGACGTAACAAATTTTATCGTTGGCACGCATTTCTATTTTGTAAATTCCATTTTTATTAGACGCCCCATCTTGTCGATCGAAAGTATGAATGGAAAAACCAATGGTTCCATAAGCTTGAATAGGAGTACTGTAATACGTTCCTTTTTCTTTTTCTTTGAATTGTATGGGAATGGAGATGCCACTCGAATTTACGTGAGAACTGTCATTTAAAACCATTGCTCTGATTCCTGCGATAATTGGTTTTTTTTGATCAGAGGGATGGAGACCAAAGTGCATTGGATTGACTATTTTTTCGGTTTTTGTATTTCGAATTTCAAAGTGAAGATGAGGAGCAGAGGAACTTCCTGTATTTCCTGAGTAACCAATTAATTCGTCTTTTTCTATGGTTAGGTGGTCTTTTGATGGGAAGAGTTGAATCTCATAGGATTCCTGTTGGTATTGTTTTTTCTTTAGATAAGATTCAATCTTTTTATTGAATTTTTTCAAGTGTGCATACACGGTTGTATAGCCATTAGGGTGGGAAATATAAAGTGCTTTTCCATATCCAAATAAAGAAACCTTGATCCTAGAAACAGACCCCTCTGCTGAGGCATAAACTGGAACTCCCTCTTTATTTTGTGTTTTAAAATCGACTCCGGAGTGAAAATGAGATGCTCTTAGTTCGCCAAATGTTCCGGCCAGAACCATCGGTATTTTTAAAGGAGGTTTGAAGTAATCTTGAGGATATGTGTTTTGTCCGGGGGCCACGTATGTACCGGTCCATAAGTAAAAAATAAAAAGTCCAATTTTTTTCAATTTTTTTGATTTGAAAGCTAAAATAAGAATATTTACATAGATTTTGTAGAGAATCCAAAATTAGAACATGACATTTCAATTGTTGGAAAAGATATTTCAAATAACTCCATAAATTGTTGTATTTTAACTTTGGAATGTTAACTTTGTATTAGTAGTTTTTGTAATTTCGAACGGATGAGTAATTTTTTGGAAACAATTGGTTTGCTGGAAAGTAAGTTCAAAGATCTTGTAGAGCGGTACTTGTTTTTAAAGGAAGAAAATGATATTCTTTTAGCGAATATTGAAAAAGTCCAACAGGAATCAATCTTGAAAGAAGAAAAATTGTCTCAAGAACGTGAGAAATACAGATTGTTAAAGATTGCAAAGACTATTGATGGCGGTATGCAAGATAGTAAAGAAACAAAACAAAAAATAAATGCTTTGATTCGCGAAATTGACAAATGTATTGTCAAATTGGATCAATAAAGTTCTTTATATAATGGCAGATAGGTTCAAAATTAAAGTGGTTATAGGAGGTCGAACTTACCCTTTGCACGTAAATAGTGAAGTAGAGGAAGAGGGCACCCGAAAAGCAGCAGAGCAAATCAATTCACTGATTTCAAATTTTGAACAGAATTATGCAGTAAGTGACAAGCAAGATGTACTGGCAATGTGCGCCTTGCAGTTTGCTTCGAAATTAGAAATCATGTCTGTGGTTAAAAATGAAGCGCTTGTAAAAGCAGAAGATAAATTGAACCAAATCAATCTCTTGTTAGATTCTTGTTTGGATTGATATTTTTTATTAGAGAACAGTACTGCCTACATTGGTTAATGTTTGATAAACTCAACGCGATTCCATTAAAAAGGATGAGTCTTGTTAGTAAAAGCGTGCCGATTTATTCGGATTTTTGAGCTAACAGTTAGTCCTAAACTTGTTTATTGGGAGTTTATATAAGCCAACTAATGTAGGTTTTTATATATATATAATTTGATACACATGGAAACAACAACAATAATAAGTATAGCAATTGGTAGTGTCCTAGGGCTCGCCATTGGATTGGTACTTAAAAGGATTCTTGATCAAAAGAAAGGATCAGAAATTATAAAGAACGCAAAGCGAACGGCTTCTAGTAGGGTCAAAGCAGCACATAAGGAGGCAGATGCAATTAAGAAAGATAAAATTCTGCAGGCAAAAGAGCGTTTTATAGAATTGAAATCGGAGCATGAAAAAGTGATTTTCGCACGAGAAAAAAAGATCGCAGATATTGAAAAAAGATTGAGAGACAAGGAATCTCAATTGTCATCAGTACTTGATAAAAATAAGAAGTTAAGCAAGGATTTGGAGGCCAAAGAATCGGATTACGATCATCGTTTGAATTTTTTAGAAAAAAAACAACAAGAAGTCGAGAAGGTTCATAAAAGACAAGTGGAGCAATTGGAAGTAATTTCAGGAGTTTCGGCAGAAGAGGCCAAAGAGCAGTTGGTAAGTTCTCTGAAAGAAGAAGCCAAATCAGATGCCATGTCTTACGTGCAAGACATTATGGAGGAGGCAAAGTTGACTGCTGAGCAGGATGCGAGAAAGGTGATTTTAAATACCATACAGCGTGTGGGTGTAGAACAATCAATTGAAAATTGTGTGTCGGTTTTCAATTTGGAATCTGACGATGTAAAAGGTCGTATTATTGGTCGCGAGGGAAGAAATATTAGGGCTTTGGAAGCAGCAACGGGAGTTGAGATTATTGTAGACGATACACCAGAAGCGATTATTCTCTCTTGTTTTGATCCAGTTCGTAGAGAAGTAGCACGTTTGTCTATGCACAAGTTGGTGACAGATGGTCGTATTCATCCGGCGAGAGTTGAAGAAGTTGTGAATAAGACAGAAAAACAAATCAATCAAGAGATTGTAGAAGTAGGAAAACGCACCGTTGTGGATTTAGGAATTCATGGTTTGCATCCTGAACTTATAAAGACTGTAGGACGTATGAAATTCCGTTCTTCTTACGGTCAAAACCTATTGCAACACTCAAGAGAGGTGGCAAATCTATGTGGTATCATGGCAGTGGAATTAGGATTGAATGCAAAAGTTGCAAAGAGAGCAGGTCTTTTGCACGATATCGGAAAAGTTCCAGACACGGAAACAGAATTGCCTCACGCTTTGCTCGGGATGCAATGGGCTGAAAAGTATGGAGAGAAACCAGATGTCTGCAATGCTATTGGAGCGCATCATGATGAAATAGAAATGAAATCGTTGTATGCACCAATTGTACAAGTATGTGATGCCATTTCGGGAGCAAGGCCAGGTGCAAGAAGACAGGTTTTAGACTCTTATATTCAACGTTTGAAAGATTTGGAAGATTTGGCTTTTGGCTTTACCGGAGTTCAAAAAGCGTATGCAATACAAGCGGGTAGAGAATTGCGTGTACTTGTAGAAAGTTCGAAAGTAAATGACGATAAGGCTGCAGAGTTGTCTTTTAGTATATCACAAAAAATTCAGAATGATATGACCTACCCTGGACAAGTAAAGGTGACGGTTATCCGTGAGACAAGAGCTGTCAATGTAGCAAAATAATAGAAAATAAATAAATGCCAACTGTCTAAACCTAAGTTTTAGACAGTTTTTTTATGTTCTTTTCTGAGATATAAAAAGCCATATTGTTCGAGAACGCATGGCTCTGTAGTCATCAAAATTTTAAGAAGCCTCTTCAGTCTTGCTCGAAGTTCCTACCAGCTGCTCGATAGTACGTAATTCTTTTTCTGTAAAAGATCGGTATTTTCCGGGCTTGAGATTGTCAAGAGAAATATTCATAATACGGGTCCGTTTCAGGCTTTGAACTTCGTAACCAAGATAGCTACACATACGTCGTATTTGTCGGTTCAAACCTTGTGTTAAGATGATTTTAAAGGTGTTGTGGTTTATTTTTTCCACCTTACAAGGATCCGTTATAGTTCCTAAAATAGGGATGCCATTTCCCATTTTTTTTATAAAAGTTTCCGAAATTTTTTTATCAACGCTGACAATGTATTCCTTTTCATGATTGTTTTTGGAACGCAATATCTTATTCACAATATCTCCGTCATTGGTCATGAAAATGAGACCTTCACTAGGTTTATCTAGTCGACCTATCGGGAAAATACGTTCAGGATAATTCAAGTAATTTATAATATTTCCTCTGACCTTCGTGTCAGTGGTACAGGTAATTCCAATGGGTTTGTGGAAGGCCAAATAAATATTTTCTACTTCCTTGGTAATGATTTGTCCGTTGACCGCAATCGCATCGTTTTGGGTAACTTTTACCCCCAATCCAACTGTTTCGCCATTGACTTTGACTTTCCCATCTTCAATGAGTTTGTCGGCTGCTCTTCGAGAACAATATCCAGTTTCGGAAATCGCTTTGTTCAGTCTTTTGGTTTCTGCCATCTTTCGATTTTTGTAATTCGCTTTTAATTGCTAGACAATCAAAATTAGGAATAAGAATTTGAGCCTGCAAGAGATTCCATTCGTTTTTAAAGGATCCACAAAACAAAGAACAGATAGGTGCAAAGAGTTGTTTTTTGTGCATGAGATATAAAGTTTTTGGCTTGACAGTCGTGTGAAAAAATACTATCAGCAAGAGTTTGATAGAAGTACATTTACTGGGTTTTCAGTGATATACAAATCCGAACCATTCAAATAGGTGTTTTTTTTATAAATAATTCGTATCCTGTGTGATAAATTTCTACCTTCGTATTTTACTATTTGAAATGAATCACAAAGAACAACTAAGTCTCAAAATAGCCGCATTATTGCTTGTCATAGCTTTGATGTCGCCTGCTTTGGTCAAGTTGTTGCATATATGTCAAGATCACGAACACATTGCATGTAATGATCAAAGTACTCATATACACAAAACCACCATTAAATGTGATACATGCAGTTTTCACTTGGCAAGTTTCAGTAATGATCTAATGTATTTTCCTGCATTGGTTGTCCCATGTGTAAAGCTGAAATTAATTGTGAATTTTGCTCCTCAGGAGTATTCTTTTTTTAACAAAACCAATACAAGACTTCGAGCACCCCCTGTTTTTTCTTAATCAATAAACACTATTTAGTATGTTAATTAAGAATTTTTATGCGCGCGTATACACTATTGATATTGCTTTTGAGCAGTATTCTCTCTTTTTCACAAAATTGTAACAATACCCTTTCTGGGTCAGTTATTGACCTTCATGACGGCACGAACCTAACTGGTGCGTTACTAATCGTTGAGGGTTCTGAACAAGTTGTAGTTACGGATTTTGATGGAAATTTTACAATTTCAAATCTCTGTGAGGACAGATACTTGATTCAAGTATCTCATGCGGAATGTCGTACTATTGGTTTTGCAATAGAGGTAAAGGGAAATATGAACAAAACTTTTACACTCGAGCATCATTTAGAGGAATTGAATCAGGTGATTGTTTCAGGGAAAGCGTATCAGAGTAAATCCAAAAGCATTTATGAGAAAACCTTGTCTATAGCAGATTTGGAAAATTTTAGCACTGGTACACTTGGAGATGCCTTGAATAGTTTGAGTGGAGTATCTTCTATAAATACAGGAAATTTGGTCGTAAAGCCAATGATTAATGGACTGCATAGTACCCGTGTGGTTCTTATAAACAATGGAGTTCGAGTGCAAGATCAAGAATGGGGGGCGGAGCATGCTCCTAATTTAGACATCAATTCAGTTGGAAATTTAACTTTGGTAAAGGGTGCGGGAGCATTGCAATATGGTGGAGATGCTATTGGAGGGTTGATTGTTGCAGAAGCTGCGAAAGTACCCGTGAAAGACAGTATTTATGGAAAATTTTCCAGCACAGCTGTCTCAAATGGACGCGGAGTTTCTTTGAACTCACAAATAACAAAGAGCTACCAGAGTGGTTGGTATGCAACTTTGCAAGGAACATTGAAACGTTTTGGTGATTTTGAAACGCCCGAGTATGTCTTGAGTAATACAGGTAGTTTTGAACGCAACGCTTCCTTGCAATTTGGTCTGAATAAATTCAGTCAGGGTTTTGAGTTTTACTCCTCGATTTATAAAAATACAATAGGGATTTTAAGAGCTTCTCATTTGGGAGGAGCGGAGGATCTTTACAATGCATTGCAAAGGAATAAGCCTTTCGTAATCGAAGATTTCAATTACGATATCAATGCACCAAAACAAGATGTTACCCATCGTTTGCTTCGTTTGAAAGGGTTTAAAAAGTTCAATAATTTCGGAAAATTGAGTTTGCAATATGACTATCAACGCAACAATCGTTTGGAGTTTGATATCCGGCGTGGCGACAATAAAGAGGAAGCATCGGTCGATTTGAAATTGGATACGCACAGCTTGATGCTCGACTTAGATACTCGTGTGAACGATGTCACGAATGTCAAAAGTGGCATCATGGTGAGGTACCAAAATAATTTTGCGAACCCAGATACTGGTTTTCGGAGACTGATTCCTGATTATGACAAATATGATGTAGGACTTTATGGCATTGCAACATGGGAAGGGGGTAATAACTGGCTTTTGGAAGCTGGAGGACGATTTGATTTTGTTCATATGAACGTTTTTAAATTTTACCGAACTTCTTTTTGGGAGTCGCGTAATTACAACGAATTCTTCCCGGAAATTGTGGTGCCTGAAAAAATTGAGGGTGAATTTGGTGCTCAGGTGTTGACCAATCCTAAATTTAATTTTCACAATGCCTCTGCTACGATTGGTGCTGTCTATAATTTGAGAGCAGGTTCCAAGATTTTGTTCAATTATTCATTGGCATCCCGAGCACCCAATCCATCAGAATTATTCAGTGAGGGGCTGCACCATTCGGCCTCTCGCATAGAATTAGGCGATTTGAGATTCAAATCAGAAAAGGATTTTAAGTTCACACTCACATTTCAAAAGAATAGCGGAAAATTTAGTTTTTATATCAGCCCTTTTGTAAATACGATCAATGATTTTATTCTTATTGAGCCGGTGAGAATTCAGAAAGATTTAAGAGGTAGTTTTCAAGTATGGGAGTACAGACAGACAGATGCTCAACTTGTAGGTTTTGACATGGATGCTTCTTATGTTTTTTCTGAAAGTTTCACTTTCAAGCATCAACTTTCATTGGTAAAAGGGCAAGATCGTATACGGAAGGAATACTTGATAAATATGCCTCCTGTAAATACGAAAAACGAGGTTGTTTATCAACATAAAAACCATTCGAACTTACGAATTTCGCTACAAAGCGAGTATGTATTTCGTCAAAATGAATATCCCGATAATGATTTTCAAGTTTTTATCCCAACTTTAGGGACTACAGAAGAAGTTGCGATAAGTGCTACGCCAGACGCTTATCATCTGTTTCATTTTAATTCGAGTATGGATATTCGAATCAACAAAAAATCAAAAATAAAAGTCGGTTTAGTTGTCACCAATTTATTGGACACATCTTACCGAAACAGTCTGAACCGAATGCGTTATTATGCAGATGATTTGGGTAGAAATGTTTTATTAAATGTCAAAATTGATTATTAATCTTAAAAATAGAAAAAATGAAGAATGTAAAAATTGTAACGAAACTAATAATAGCAATTTTATTGTTTAATTCTTGTTCAGATTACCATGATTTGCCGGAAGTAATCCATGAAGAAGAGCTTATAACAACGATAACAATTACGCTCAACCCAGAGAGTGGAGGTACGAAAGTTACTTTACAGAAGCAAGACTTGGATGGAGATGGACCGGATGCCCCTACCTTTGCAGTTCTTGGAAATTTGGTTCCGGGTGTCACTTACAACGGAAGCATTGAATTGTTAAACGAAACAGAGAGCCCAGCTGAAGACATCACTGAAGAGGTAGAAAAAGAAGATTTGGATCACCAATTTTTCTATACAATAGCAAGTGACTTGGACGTAGTCATTGACAATGCTAATTTGGATAGTAAAGGAAATATTTTAGGAACAGAATTCAAGCTAATAGCAGGTGCAGCAAGTTCAGGTTTGTTAACAGTTACCTTGCGTCATGAACCTACAAAGCCAAATACAGGTCTTGTCGATGCCGGTGGTGAGACGGATATTGAGGCCAGTTTTAATGTTGTAGTAGAATAGATAAAAGAGCACTTTTTATTGAATGAAACGCCCTTTATGGTTTGGCATAAAGGGCGTTTTTTTAACTTCAAAATAATGCAAAGTCTCAAGATTTAAGATTGTACGTATTCGCATTGCTACAAAATTTTACAGCGGCGACTTTCATTTATTAGTGTGGGATGTTGATACGAGCCATTATCGGATAATGGTCCGAATATTTCAAGGGGTACGACTTGAAGTTGTTTACTGTAAGGCGTTCATCAACCAAGATAAAGTCAATTCTTAAAGGGAAAAAATAATCAAAAGTTGTTCCAAATCCACGGCCTGCATGGATGAAAGCGTCTTTTTTATTGGCTGCTAACTTTCGATAAACCCATGAGAAAGCATTGTTGTTAAAATCACCCGTAATTATCGTCTTATGACGGCAGTCTTTGAAATGCTGTTCAATTAATGAGCTTTGTACAGCTTGTTTTTTGAAAAAGCGGCTGAATTTTTCTAATAATTTCTCGGAGTTTGTTTCGCCAAAATTCTCTGCATTTTTATCGATACCAAAAGATTGTAAATGAACATTATAGATTCTTAAGGTATCTTGGTTTTTGAGAACATCGATAAAAATGGCATTGTTTTTCGAATCCTGGAAGTCCAAAGACCCTTTGTTTAGAATCTTATAGTTGGAATACAGGGCCTGATAAGTTTTGCTTCTCGGATTTTTCTTAAGGTATTGGTAGGGGTAGTTTATATGCTTCCCTTTTTCAGGGTAAAATTCTTGAATGGCTAGAATGTCTGGATTTTTATTTTCAATAAAATGATAGATTTTGTAATTCAAGCTGTCTTTTGGAGACCATTTGTAAGCGTTGAACAGACGGACATTGTAGGACATAATCTTGAAGTCATTGTTCAGAAACACCTGCTTTTCTGAAAAACCAAAAAATGCATGTACATGATGGATCCCCAATGCCATTGCAAGCAAAGAGAGGAAAAAATGTCTTTTAAGTCTTATAAGCCAATACAATACAAACAAAATATTTGTCAGTATAAGAGGAGGTGTCATCAGTCCTAGAACGGCGATCTGAGGAAATACTATAGGGGATAAAAAAGGGACGAGAAACGCGGCACACATTGCCAACGTTAAGATAGAATTCAGTAAAAATATTATTTTATCAGGAAAAGATAGGGTTCGCATACTTCTGTTTAGTTTTTACCTTGGTCAAATAGCAAGTCTTTTTCGGATTGACTAAGAGAGTCGTATCCCGATTTGCTTATTTTATCTAAAACAGCGTCAACCTTCACCTGGTTGTTTTTTTGAGAAGATGTAGTTGGTTTATTTTTTGATTTGTAAACGGTTTTCAAGTCCTTTCTTTTTTTGAAGAAACGAGAGAAGACAACCCAATAATTGCCTTTGCCTCGCTGCATTTGTGTAATGGTAAAATAACCATACAGAGCACCTCCTAAATGAGCGAGATGTCCTCCTGAGTTTCCATCAGGCAATTGTATCAAATCAAAGACCAAGAATAGAAGAGCTAATATCCATAATTTGACATAACCAATGAATCTCAATTTGATTTGGTAATTTGGAATATGAGTCGCAATTCCAATGAAGATGGCAGATACGGCAGAAGAGGCTCCTACCAAACTTGCGTTAACGCCTTGAAATACAGGAAAATAATGGAAGCTGAGTGCATAAAGAAGTCCACCAAATAAAGTTCCATAGAGGTAAAAATTTACAAATTGTTTTGGGGTAAAATAGTCTAAAAACAAATTTCCGATGTAATATAAAAAGAGCAGATTGAAAAGAATGTGAAAGAAACTACCGTGTATAAAACCATAAGTAATTACGGACCATGGACGTGTGATGAACAAGTTAAAGTCTGCAGGCATTGAAAACCAATTGTAGATGTAATTTTCATGCGTATTGAATAAAAATGCAAGTACGTTGAGTGCATGCATAGCAATGAAAACCAGAACATTGATGTAGATTGTTTTTTCTACAACGGTTCCATTTTTAAATTTATAACCGATATTTTGAAAGAGCGCATTCATAAATCAAAGTTACATAAATTTTGAGATTTGTAATTTGCCCACTAATTCCATCGATTGAATTGATTTTTTTTCCAATACCAAGCGATGACAAAACCAATTAAAGCACCTCCAATGTGCGCAAAGTGTGCGATATTTCCAATTGAGTATTTGGTAACACCAAAAAATAAATCTCCTAAAATCATCACGGGAATAAAATATTTGGCTGGAATGGGGACGGGAAAAAAGATCAGTGCGAGCTTTGCGTTTGGGAAGAGCATTCCAAAGGCAACTAGCACCCCATAAACGGCTCCAGATGCTCCAACGGCAGGCGTGTGATACAGACTGTAAAACTCGCTTAATACTTCAGGAGATAAGGTTACGAGGGCGTTGTTGTATCTTCCAGTATCCAACATGTCTTGAATTTCAAAAGCAGAAAGTCCTATTTGTTGCAGTTGCTCGTAGATTTCTTGAAATTGATAATAGTTGACAGCACTGTAAATCAATCCGGCGCCAATTCCTGCGGAAAAATAGAAAAAAGTAAATTTATTTTTACCCCATATTTGTTCCAAGGGAGTTCCGAAAGCCCAGAGACCATACATATTGAACAATATGTGAGAAAAGCCACCGTGCATAAAAATATGGGAGAGGTATTGCCAGAAACCAAAGTGTGGGTTTTTAGGGAAGTACAGTGCAAATAGATTTCCGAAATCAACGTTTTGCAAAAATTGCGGAGCGATAAAGAAAAGAACATTGAGGATAATCAAATGCTTAATGACTTCGGTGAATTTTCCCATAGTTAATTTTTAGCAGTGAATAATTTGTCGATTTCTCCAAGTGACAATGTTTCAAATGTCTGCTTTCCAAAAGGAGAAGTCGAGGGTTCTTTGCAAGAGAATAGATCGTCTACCATTTGCTCTTGTTCTTTTTCGGTGAGTACTTTGCCGGTCTTAATCGCTAAAGACTTTGCCAAGGATTTTGAGATGATGTCTAACTGACCAAAGCTTGCTTCCGGGACTTCTGCGTTGATGTCATCTAAAAGTTGTTCTATAATTATTGCAATTTGACTTTCAGAGATGGACATTGGAATGCCTTTGATCACGATGGTGTCTTCCGTGATTCGATCGATGACAAAGCCCGTGTTTTCTAAATCTTCTTTTAGGTCTTTGATCAATTCTATATCCGCTATTGAATAAGAAAGTTCAACTGGAAATAGCAATTGCTGACTGGGAGCTTCTTTGACGGTGATGTTCTCTAAAATCAATTCGTACATGATCCTCTGATGTGCAAGATTTTGATGAATCAATACCACACCAGATTTGATGGTGCTTAGGATGTATTTTCGATGTATCTGGAATGTTTTACCCGTCGCTTTTTTTTCAGAATCGAACTTGTCAAATGAAAATTCAGATTGTGTGCTTTCAAGCGCTGTATTTTCAAGCCCGGTATACAGCGATTCCCACTCCGTATTTCTTTCTTTTTTGAATGCAGGATGCTGTTTGGAGGAATGGGATGTTTGTTCTTCAAAAGGGTTGAAATGAGGGTCTACATTGATCTTAGGATTTGAACGGTGATCTTGACCACTAAGAGCATAGGGTGTATCCATAGACGCATCTCGATTAAAATCGAGAATAGGAGCGACGTTGTATTGTCCCAAGCTGTGCTTTACAGCAGCCCTGACAATGGCGTACAATATTTTTTCATTGTCGAATTTTATTTCTGTCTTGGTAGGATGGATGTTGATGTCAATACTTTCGGCTGGAACTGTCAAATATAAAAAGTAGGAGGGGTGGTATCCATTTCCAAGAAGTCCATCGAATCCGCTCACTACGGCGTGGTGAAGATAGGAGCTTTTGATAAATCGATTGTTGACAAAAAAGAATTGTTCTCCTCTTTTTTTCTTTGAGAATTCTGGCTTTACAGCAAATCCTTTGATCGAAACAACATCTGTATCTTCTTCGAGAGGTACTAATTTTTCATTTGTTTTTCCTCCCAAGACGCCCACAATGCGCTGCTTTAGATTGCTTGCTTTTAAATCGTACAAACAAGATTGATTGTGGTGCATGGAAAATGAAATTTCAGGATGGGCCAATGCGACACGTTGAAATTCAGAGACAATGTGCTTTGTTTCAACGCTGTTTGATTTTAAGAAATTTCTACGGGCAGGAATGTTGAAAAATAAATTTTTAACACAGATGTTGGCACCTGTGATCGTGACAATGGGTTCTTGTGCGATTACCTTACTTCCTTCAATTTTCAAACAAGTACCCAATTCATCAGCTTTTTGTCTGGTTTTCAGTTCGACATGTGCAATGGCAGCTATAGATGCCATGGCCTCACCTCTAAATCCTTTGGTATTGAGATGAAACAAATCTTGTGCGTCTTTGATTTTGGAGGTAGCGTGCCTTTCAAAGCACAAACGTGCATCTGTTGTGCTCATTCCTTTTCCATCATCGATGACTTGTATCAGCGTTTTTCCTGCATCTTTTGCGATGAGTTGGATGTGGCTGGCTCCCGCGTCAATGGCATTTTCCAACAATTCTTTCACAACTGATGACGGGCGTTGCACAACTTCACCTGCGGCGATTTGATTGGCAACATGATCCGGGAGTAATTGTATGATGTCTGACATTAAAATAGCGTGTGTAATTCAAAAATATAAGCGACAATTCCTACGAGGAAGGCTATGATAATTGCCAAACGTATGCTGGTATTCGTATCCGAACCACTGCTTTTGGATTTGGCCCAATCATTTTTAAGATTGTTTTTGGAAAGTGTAATATTGTAATCTGTAGGGGTTTTAGAGTCTTTCGAGTCATATTTATTCTTCAAGTTTTCCAAACGCTCTTTGCGGTCGCTGTAATATCGTGGTTTGTAATTGAAAACATAATGCGCTCTTTGTTTGAAAGGTGTCCCTAACATAATAGATGGATTTGTGTACCTCTCAAAATTACAGAAATAAATGTTTGAAAAAAAGAGATAACCAAAGATTTTTGGAGTCCGACAACTTTACAATAGCAATGCATGCATTCCAAACAGAAGACATCCCAGTGTAGTTGCTATTGTTTGTGCGAAATTGATTTGAGTACCGCCATTTTGATGGCAGCAATAGCACATTCTACCCCCTTGTTTCCGTGTTTTCCTCCAGATCTATCGATTGCTTGTTGCATTGTATCATCGGTCAGGAGACAAAAAATAACAGGAGTGTCTTGTTGTAAGTTGATGTCTTTGATTCCTTGAGTTACGCCATCGCAAACAAAATCAAAATGTTTGGTTTCCCCTTTGACAACACTTCCAATAGCGATCACTGCATCTAAATTTTGGGTGTCTACCATTTTTTTGACACCGTAAATCAATTCAAAGCTGCCAGGAACATTCCATCGCTGGATGTTTTTTTTATCAGCACCATTTTCGACAAACGTTTCGATTGCACCTTTAGCCAATCCTTCTGTAATCGCTTCATTCCATTCCGACACAACGATGCCAAAATGAAATTTTTCTGCATTGGGAACCTTGTTTTTGTCGTAAACGGATAAGTTGGTTGTCGCCATGGTTGGTGTCGTAATTCAAAAAAATTATTTTGTGTATTTCGCTTTGTTTAGAGACAATTCAATATCTTTCGCATAGACGGATGTTGAAAATTCGTTTTTAATTTCCGTAAAAAAGGCAAGCGCCTTGTCTGCTTTTCCTATGCTCAATGCTGTATTTCCAGCTTTGAACAAATACAAAGGCGTTGTTGCTAAATTCTTGCTTGCATCGATTGCTTTTTCATAGTAATCCAATGCATCTACCTCTTGATCCAAATCAGCAAAGGCATCTCCGATGGCGCCCAACGAAATGGCTTTCAACAAAACATCGTCAGAGTTGAACTTCTCTAGATAAACGATTGCGTTTTGGTAATCTTTTTTCTTTAGGTAAGAGATTCCTGCATAATAGTTTGCAAGATTTCCAGCATTTGTTCCAGCATATCTATTTGCAATGTCTACAAAGCCATATTTTCCGTTGGCGCCATCTAAGGACAAAGAGAAAATTGAGTCTGCTTCAGAATTTGCATTGATCGCCTTGTCAAAATTTTCTTTTGGAAAAGCCAATTCGTTTGCGGCTTCTCGCTCTTTTGGGGTCACCACATAATTGTTATACGTCAAGTAGCCTAAAATGATCAAAGCAATGACAACCAAACCGTAAAACAAAGGTTTTTGATTTTTTTCGATCCACTCCTCCGATTTGGAAGCAGTCTCATCTAATGTGTTGAATACTTCTGCAGTAGTACTTTGATCTTCTGCCTTTTCAATAGGTGTGTTTTTAACCTGCTTTTGTCCTTTCTTTTTGTATGTTGCCATTTCTGTATGTCTTAAAATTTAATTTGTAATTCATTACTTTTTTGTTCTGATAGAAAGTAATATTTAAATCACAGGGTAGCAAAAATAGTTTTTTTAATTGGATTTTAAAAGGCTCTTTTCGGCAAAATTTTAATAATTTGCAGATTCATATTCACAGGAATACAAATACTATGTTCTTACAAAAGTTATCCCTTGTAAATTATAAAAATATATCGAGTAAAGTCTTTGATTTTCAGCATAAAATCACCTGTTTTGTGGGACATAATGGGGTTGGTAAAACCAATGTAATGGATGCGATTTACTACTTGTCATTTGCGAAGAGTTACTTCAATTCGGTCGCTGTTCAGAACATCAGACATGGTCAAGAGTTTTTTATGGTAGAAGGAGATTACCAGATGATAGATAGAGAAGAATCCATAGTTTGCAGTTTGAAAAAAGGGCAAAAAAAAATAATCAAACGAAACGGAAAGGCTTATGAAAAATTTTCGGAGCATATTGGTCAATTCCCTTTGGTTATTATTTCCCCTGCTGATAGAGACCTGATTGTGGAAGGGAGTGATACGCGCAGGAAATTTATCGATGGTGTGATTGCCCAACAAGATCAACAGTACTTGAAAAGCCTGTTGTCCTATAACAAAGTGGTGGCACAAAGAAATGCCTTGCTGAAATTTTTTGCAGCCAATAGAACCTACGATGCTGTGAATTTGAAGATCTACAACCAACAGTTGGTGCATTTTGGCGCGGAAATATTTGAAAAAAGAAAAATCTTTTTAAAGGACTTTATACCTATTTTCAATGAAAGGTATCAAACGATATCTGATGGAAAGGAAGAAGTAGACCTTATTTACAAGTCGCAATTGGAAACAACTCCTTTTGAGCAATTGTTGGAAGATACAATTGAAAAAGATCGCATGCTTCAATATACAAGTGCAGGAGTACATAAAGACGATTTGTTGTTTACACTCGGAGATTTTCCGATGAAAAAATTTGGTTCTCAAGGACAGCAAAAGTCTTATCTAATTGCTTTAAAACTCGCACAGTTTGATTTCATTAAATTGAAATCGAAGGTTACTCCAATTTTATTGTTGGATGATATTTTCGACAAACTAGACGAAAGACGTGTAGCGCAATTGGTTTCATTGGTAAACGAAGATCATTTTGGGCAAATATTTATAACGGATACACATGCTGAGAGAACAGAGGAGGTTGTGAAAACAATAAATAAATCATATCAAATGTTTCAATTGTAGTTTCAGCTTTTCAACAAAATCTAAAAAACAACATTATTCAAAATGGCAAAACGACAAAACGAATCCATAGCTATCAAAGATTTGATGGGTTCATTCATCAAAGAAAACAATCTTTCCAAAGGAATGAAGAAGATTTCTGTAAAAGAGAGTTGGGAACAGTTGATGGGAAATGGAGTAATGTCTTATACCGAGAGTGTTGAGCTCAAGGGAACAACACTTTATGTCCGACTTTCATCGTCCGTGTTGCGGGAAGAGTTGAGTTATGGGAAAGAGAAAATTATTGGAATGATGAACGAGGCTTTAGGGACTCAAGAAATTAAAAAACTTCATTTACTTTAATGCGCAAAAAAAAACCCAACCGAACTCATATTGCTGTGAGTTGGGTTGGGTTTTTTAGTAGGTGAAAAAGCAATTATTTCTTTTTTTGCTGCAGTTTTTGTTGCTCTTGTGCCTGTTTCATGGCGTCGTCCATTCGTTGTCTGAACTTGCTCTTTTTCTTTTCAGGGCGTTTTTTGTTTTCCTGAATTTGTGCATGTATTTTCGCTTCATCGATGATGAAGGTTTTAATAACCAACATGATAGTAATGGTCAAAACGTTGGAGATGAAATAATACAAACTCAATCCTGCACCATACGAGTTGAAAAATACCAGCATCATGATTGGCGAGAAGTACATCATCATTTTCATCATTTTCTGCATGTCAGGCATCCCTTCTTGTGCCGGCTGTTGCATACTCATTTGTTGACTTTGACTCATTCGCATGTAAAAGAAAATGGCAATGGAGGCCAAAATAGGAAACAAGCTAATATGATCTCCGTACATAGGAATGTTGAAAGGTAACTTGTATACCGAATCGTATGAAGCCAAATCGTCAGCCCATAAAAATCCTTTTTGACGCAAGTCAATTGCACTCGGGAAAAATCGGAACAAAGCAAAGAATACAGGCATCTGTAGCAATGCAGGAATACAGCCAGCCAGCATGCTAACACCCGCTTTTCGTTGGAGTGCCATTGTTTCTTGCTGTCGTTTCATTGCATTCTCTTTCCCTGGATATCTTTCATTGATTTCTGTCATTTCAGGACGTAAAACTTTCATTTTAGCGCTCGATAAATACGACTTGTACACCAATGGAGACATGAAAATTCGTACAACGATCGTCATCAAGATAATGATCAAACCATAGTTGCTCATAAAACCACCTAGCAAATCAAACAATGGAATAAATGCATTTCTATTGATCCATCCAAAAATACCCCAGCCCAATTCAATTACATTTTCAATTCCTTTGTTGTATGTTGCCAATGCATTGTAATCATTGGGGCCAATGTAGAGTTGGAAGTTGTAGTTCAATTCTCCACCTGTTAAGGAAAGAGGGGCTTGTACATTAAAATATTTGGTATATACAGAGTCTTTACTTTCGTCTTCAAATA
>Ga0209136_1000916_pt1 | contig 20463 bp, 17 predicted proteins | sample SaaInl0LU_22_DNA_FD_184640 | JGI IMG/M metagenome (GOLD analysis project Ga0209136, IMG submission 184640) | Marine microbial communities from expanding oxygen minimum zones in the Saanich Inlet - ESP_90LU_22_DNA (SPAdes) (version 2) | ecosystem: Environmental > Aquatic > Marine > Intertidal... | reverse complement strand
AATTACGTACAACAAATACGACATCTTTAAAAAACTATTTTCATACTATACCTACATCAGTACTATTTTGTTCTTATTGATTATTTTTCAGATTTTTAAAGATGGAAAAATCATTAGAGGACTGATTAGGATCAGCCTTGGTGTTGTTCTTCTTTTGTTCATAGGTCAAACTGCTGGATTAGGCGTGAGATGGTTTATTAGTGGTCACGCTCCTTGGTCTGATGCCTACGAATCTATTATTTATGTTGCTTGGGCTACCATGCTATTTGGATTGATTTTTGGTAGAAAATCTTCCTTAACGATTGCGGCAACTGCATTTGTTACTGCTATGATCTTGATGATTGCTCATTGGAATTGGATGGATCCACAAATAGCCAACTTGCAACCTGTTTTAAATTCTTATTGGCTCATGATCCACGTGGCAATCATTGTAGCCAGCTACGGACCCTTTACCTTAAGCATGATTTTAGGACTGTTGGCATTGATTCTTATGATCTTGACCACAAATAAGAACAAAAAAACACTAAAATTAAAAATTGACGAACTAACCATCATCAATGAAATGAGTATGACTGTTGGTTTGGTAATGTTAACCATCGGTAATTTTCTAGGTGGGATGTGGGCAAATGAAAGTTGGGGACGTTATTGGGGTTGGGATCCAAAAGAAACTTGGGCTTTGATTAGTATTATGGTCTATGCCTTTGTTCTTCATATGCGCTTGGTTCCTGGACTTAGAAGTAAATTCACTTTCAACATCATATCTGTCTATGCTTTTGCAAGTATTATGATGACCTACTTTGGGGTAAATTTCTACTTGTCTGGATTACATTCATATGCCAGCGGTGACCAAGTCGTTACCCCAAGTTTTGTGTACTACTCTATAGCTTTTGTTGCTATTGTTGGGGGGCTTGCTTACCTAAAATTCAAAAAATATTATAAAAAATAAATTGCATTCTGATTTCATTAAATATTAATGTAAATTTGTCTAACTGATCATTACAAATAATCTATATGTTCCACAAATACTTAAAATTAGTTTTAGCAGTAGGAGTAACTGTTTTAGCTGTATTACAATTCATTGAAGAAAACATAGGAAACGGTATTCTTTTCTTGCTCCTAGCCTCAATTTTTGTCTTTTTATACTTCAAAAATGAGATCCTTTTACTTGCCTTTTTACAAATGAGAAAGCAAGACATGGAAGGGACTGCAAAATGGCTAGACAGAATCAAAAACCCTGAAATGTCATTAATCACCTCTCAACAAGCGTATTACCATTACTTAAAGGCAATACTATTGGCTCAAAAAAACATGACTCAAGCTGAAAAACTATTCAAAAAAGCTTTAGGATTAGGATTAAGAATGAACCATGATATTGCCATGGCTAAATTAAACTTAGCGGGTATCGCTATGAGCAAGCGTAGAAAAAGAGAAGCAACAACATTACTCAACGAGGCAAAGAAGTTAGACAAACACGGAATGCTTACAGACCAAGTAAAGATCATGAAAGATCAACTAAAAAAAATATAAATCATTCCAGACACCAATAAAAAACGTCTTCATTTTTGATATGAAGACGTTTTTTTATACTATTCATCTTTATACTGTTTAGGTCGTCTTTACCAAACTGTTATAGATGGCCTCGTATTTTGGTAAAACACGATCAATGCTAAACTGCTTTGCTCTTGCAAAGGAATTCTCTTTAAATTCTGCTAATTTCTCTCTGCTTTCTATCAATTTTAGCGTGTTCTGGGCCATATCTTCTACAGCTTCTACCTCACTTAAAAAACCAGTAACACCATGAACATTCACTTCCGGCAATCCTCCTGTATTTGTAGAAATGACAGGAGTCCTAGCCGCCATAGCTTCTAGTGCTGCCAAACCAAAACTTTCAGACTTTGATGGTAACAAAAAGACATCAGAATAGCACAATACTTTATCTACTTCAGTACTGTTTCCAATAAACACAATATGATCATAAACCCCTAATGCCCTCGCCAAATGTTTCACTGCAGCCATATCTGGCCCCTCTCCTACTAAAATTAACTTTACAGGCTTGTGTGCCAAAACCTTTGCAAATATTTTTACTACATCCTGAGCTCGCTTTACAGGCCTATAATTACTGATGTGCGTCAATATAAACTCATCGTCATTCGCTATATTACCCCTTTGGCAATCTTTACCACCAATTGAGTTCATTTCATACTTCTCTAATTCTATAAAATTATAAACGACTTCAATCACTTTGCTAATCTCAAACAAACGATAAGTTTCTTCTTTCAAATTGTGAGATACTGTTGTCACAACATCAGAGTGATTGATACTAAATTCTACGGCTGATTTATAATTAGGATGACTTCCCACAAGCGTTATATCTGTACCGTGTAAGGTGGTAACTACTTTGATTTCTTTTCCTTTGTCTTGTAACATTTTCTTCGCCATGTAAGCAGCATAGGCATGAGGAATAGCATAGTGCACATGTAACAGCTCTAAGTCGTATTTCTCGGCAACTTGTACCATTTTACTAGACAAGGCTAATTCATAAGGCTGGTGGTGGAACAATGAATATTCCTCAATTTGCACTTGATGAAAATGAATACCACTTGAAATCAAATCTAATCGAACAGGGGGTTGATAAGTTATAAAATGAATTTCATGACCCTTCAAAGCCAATGCCATGCCCAACTCAGTTGCCACAACTCCGCTACCACCAAAAGTAGGATAACACACAATACCAATTCGCATAATCAATCGTTTCTGTATAGGTTCACAAAAGTAACTTTAACTAACGGATTTCACAAAAATATTACACAGTGTAAGTTGATTTATGACAAAACAAAACTTAATACTCTCATTTTTAAACCCCTATGAATTGTTTTAAAATTCTAGTCATTTTTGAGAAAAAACTTACGGTTTATTTATAAAAAAGTATATTTTTGCTACCGCTTAGTTAAGCATGGTGCCTTAGCTCAGTTGGTAGAGCAAAGGACTGAAAATCCTTGTGTCCCTGGTTCGATTCCTGGAGGCACCACATTAAAAACCACAACGTAACTGTTGTGGTTTTTTATTTAAAACAAATGTAGAACCCACAAACCAAAACCTTAAACTTTAGAGTTGATTTCTTCAAAAGGAATACGGACAAGTATTAGGGAAAAATGGGTAAGCGATCAACAGTTGTTAATCAAGATCTTTGCGGTGTAATCATAAAACAAAAAACATGGCAACAGAAATTAAAATTAAAAACATCTCAGAGGGATACCAATCTATCATTTCAAATGGAAGACACACGATTGTGGGTGACGAACCCATAGAGGTCAAAGGAACTGATTTAGGAATGTCACCAACAGAACTGCTTCTTTCTGGAATATCGATGTGCAAAGTAGCCACCATTAGAAATGTAGCCAGAAGAAAAGGTATTGAGATAGGAGAAGTAAATGCTAATTTATCACAAGTGGTAAAAAGAAATGCTGATGGTTCATTTACAACAACCGTAAATTCTGAAATTTCTATTGAAGGAAACATCACGCAAGAACAAAGAATCATGCTTATCCACGAAGCAGACCATTGTTATGTAACGAGGGTGGTAAAAGGGGACTGGATCATCAACGACTCAACTATCCTATAAAACAACTCAGCCAGTTACCTATAAAAAAGTCTTACTCTATTTTCGTAAGGCTTTTTTATTTTTATAATTTTACAGCATGAAGATACAAGGAAAGCTAGGAGAATATTTTGAACTTCAAGTTATAAATAGTGAGGATAAGGAAATCATAAAAGAGCCTATCGAATCTGGTCTTTCTGCTCTTTGGTTTCAAGATGATGTTAGTGAATTGATCATTGATGGAAAGACAAACAGCTACTCTAAAAACGAAATTCTTTTTCTTACAGAGTTTCATCGGATAGACATTAAAAATCTAGGAACAATCCAATTGATCAGGTTCAATAGACCCTTTTTTTGTGTTGTAGATCACGACACTGAAATAGGCTGCAAAGGAATTCTTTTCTTTGGTTCTTCAAACCTACCATCGATTAAAATACCAAAAAATGATCTTAGAAAGTTTGAAGGGTTTTGGAAAATGTTTCTTCTAGAACTAGAAGAAGAAGACGAATTTCAGATAGAAATGATTAAGACCATGCTCAAACGATATCTCATTTTATGCACACGAATTTTTAAAGAACAAAACAATTTTGGTCAAGAAGAAGAAACTAATGTCGTACGAGAATTCAACTTTCTTGTAGAACAACACTTTAGGTCAAAGCACAAGGTTTCTGATTATGCAGATCTGCTTAACAAGTCTCCAAAGACCTTGTCAAATATTTTCCAAAAACAAAGTTCTAAAAGTCCATTACAGTTCATCCAGGATAGAAAAATACTAGAAGCTAAAAGGTTATTGGGGTATAGCGACATTCAAATCCAAGAAATAGGATACACCATTGGATATGAAGAGATCCAATCTTTCTCTAGATTTTTTAAAAACCAAACGGGAGAGGCTCCTCTATCATTCAGATCAAAAATAAAAGGGAATACCCCCAATACATGATGCCACGCATCTCAAAGACAAACAATGCGATGGAATCGTACATCCACTACAAAATAGCCCCCATAAAAAAAACCCTGCAGATGCAGGGCTTTTGACATATAATTTTGTGCTAGCTTTAAGCTACAGTTTTCACTGTTTTGATAATACGAGCAGCAATCTTGTAAGGGTCTCCGTTTGAAGAAGGACGACGGTCTTCTAACCATCCTTTGTATCCTTTTTCTACAGCGATAATTGGAATACGGATTGAAGCTCCTCTATCTGAAACTCCCCAAGAGAAGTCAGTAATAGCAGCCGTTTCATGTAAACCTGTCAAACGCTGGTCGTTAAACTCTCCATATACTTCAATGTGTTCTTTCACGTAAGGACGGAAAGCTTCACAAATTTCAGCGTATTTTTCTTTAGAACCACAAGTTCTCAATACCTCGTTAGAGAAGTTAGCGTGCATTCCTGAACCATTCCAGTCCATATCTTTTCCTAATGGTTTTGGGTGGTACTCGATGTACATTCCTCTACCTTCAGTCAAACGCTCTAATAAGTATCTAGCTACCCAGATTTCATCTCCTGCTTTTTTTGCTCCTTTAGCAAACAATTGGAATTCCCATTGTCCTAAAGCAACTTCTTGGTTGATTCCTTCAAAGTTTAATCCTGCTTCGATACACAAATCTGCATGCTCTTCTACCAAGTCACGTCCGTGAGTATTTCTACCTCCTACTGAACAGTAATACATTCCTTGTGGCTTTGGATATCCTCCTCTTGGGAATCCAATTGGCAAATCTGTATCTGCATCCATGATGAAGTATTCTTGCTCAAATCCAAACCAGAAGTCATTATCATCATCGTCAATCGTAGCACGACCATTAGATTCATGTGGAGTTCCGTCTGCATTGTATACTTCTGTCATCACTAACCATCCGTTGATTCTTGCAGGATCAGGATAAATAGCAACAGGTACTAATACACAGTCAGAAGATCCTCCTTCTGCTTGTTTTGTCGAGGAACCGTCAAAAGACCAGTTTCCTAATTCTTCTAAAGTTCCTTTGAAATCGTCATGATCTTCAACTTTAGTTTTACTTCTTAAGTTTTGAGTGGGTTTGTAACCGTCTAACCAGATGTACTCTAATTTAATTTTAGCCATAATATTGATATGATGTTAATAAAGTTTTAAGTTTATCTTTTAAGGACACAAATATATAATAAATATTCTATTTCACAATCAAAAAACTACGTAAACATACGTAGTTTTTTGAATTTTTAAACACAAAATATTCGCAACCCCTCAAAACTAATTTATCAAATTAATGTTCTGTGTTTTTTAAATGGCTAACTAAAATCAAATACCTAAATTTGCAAAATCACATAAAATTTAATTTCACACCTATGAGTTCTGAAATAAGTAAAAGATATAGCCAACGTGGTGTATCTGCTTCCAAAGAAGATGTACACAATGCAATCAAGAATGTAGACAAAGGATTATTTCCAAAAGCTTTCTGCAAAATCGTCCCTGACTACCTAACCCATGACGAGGAATATTGCTTGATCATGCATGCTGATGGTGCGGGAACTAAATCTGCATTGGCCTACATGTACTGGAAGGAAACTGGGGATGTTTCTGTTTGGAAAGGGATTGCTCAAGATGCACTCATCATGAATATTGATGATTTGTTATGTGTAGGGGCGACAGACAACATTATGTTATCCTCAACCATTGGAAGAAATAAAAACCTAATTACGGGCGAAGTACTTTCTCAAATCATCAATGGTACAGAGGAGCTGTTAGCTGAGTTGAAAGCATTCGGAGTGACGATTCATGCTACCGGTGGGGAAACTGCTGATGTTGGAGATTTGGTGAGAACCATTATCGTAGACTCGACTGTAACCGCTAGGATGAAACGTAGCAAAGTCGTAGACAATGCCAATATCAAACCAGGAGATGTGATTGTCGGTTTGGAATCTTTTGGCCAAGCTACTTATGAAAAAGAATACAATGGTGGAATGGGATCTAACGGTTTGACTTCTGCTAGACATGATGTGTTTCATAAATATTTAGCAAAAAAATACCCTGAATCTTATGATGCCGCAGTGCCCGAAGCATTGGTATACTCTGGGAACACAAAATTGACAGACCCTGTAGAAAACGCACCTATTGATGCTGGAAAATTGGTCTTGTCGCCGACTAGGACTTATGCTCCAATCATCAAAGAAATTTTAGAAAAATATAGCCCAGAAGACATACACGGAATGGTGCACTGTTCTGGAGGAGCACAAACTAAAATCTTACATTTTATCGAAAACTTACACATTGTTAAAGACAATATGTTTGATGTTCCGCCCTTGTTTAAATTGATCCAAGAAAATTCAGGTACAGACTGGAAAGAGATGTATCAAGTATTCAATATGGGACATCGAATGGAAGTGTATGTTCCTGAATCTATTGCTCAGGACATCATAAAGATTTCAAAATCTTTTAATGTAGACGCTAAAATCATTGGTCGAGTAGAAAGTGCCAAAAGTGAAGGCAGTAAATCTCTTGAAATCTCCAGTGAATACGGAGTGTTCCACTACTAAAACTCACAACATACATCAAAAGCTATCTCTGTACAGATAGCTTTTTTTATACCCTTATAATCTTTATGAAAAAAGAAATAGAAAACTTTATCCTCACCACCTTAAACAAAGTCGCAATTCTAGAAGAGCCGAATGTGGCTTATGAAGCTGTTGAAATACTGGACTATAAAACTCATTTTGAAAATGGGGAAGTATTCCGCCATCAAAATGGGGATTGCTATGCCTTGGCGATCTTAAATGCCATCACCCTTGAAAGTTCGTATTTGATTGCCAAAGCGATAAAAAAAACGAAGAATTTAAACGTCAAACATTTACAAGATTTGATCGCCGATCATTATTTAAAATGCTATATATCGGGTAACAATAAAGAATACAATCAATGGAAAAGTGGTGACCTCGGTACAGCTTATCTAGACATTGATGAAGTAAAAAAAACGATCACTACAGGGTTCATCAACGAAACTGCTAAAACTCGTGTTTAAATCTTTTGTGCTTTTACAAAACTCAAAATGCCATCATCAAATTCCTTATTCTGATTAAGGAAAAGCATGGAAATCGGAAGATAAAACATATTTTCTATGTGTGCTTCTAGACGGACATAATCTTTTTCGGTGGTCACTATTTTTGCCCCTAAAGATTTGTGCTGAATCATTTTTAATTCTTCGTTTGTAAAAGCATGATGATCTGGAAACTTTAAATGTTCGTACTCCATTCCATGAGACGTTAAGAAGTTGAGCAATGGTTCTGGCTTAGCAATCCCAGTGACCAAGACTATTTTTTCTGGCTTCAATGCTTGTAGCTGTACTTCTTGTTTTCCTTTTAAAACCGTTGAATATCCAATGGTTGAAAAATAGACCTGTTGATTTTTAGAGGGATGTATGCTTCTTATGATTTGCTGCTGTGCCTCCTGAGATAAATCCTTAGGACATTTGGTTACCACGATAACATTTGCCCTTTTCTTTCCCCACCAAAGTTCTCTCAAGTTTCCCGTAGGCAACATAAAATCTTTATAAAATAAATCTGAATGAGTTGTCAATAAAATTTGATATCCAGCTTTTATTTTTCGATGTTGATAGGCATCATCTAATAAGATTAAATTGGTATTTGGCACCTCCTTAATGATTTTCTTTACCCCTTCCACTCTATGCTCATGAACAGCTACCCTAACCTTAGGATATTTTTTATGATACTGATAAGACTCATCCCCTAAGATTTCAACAGAAGTATTTTCATTGGCCAATACAAAGCCTTTCGTCTTTCTTTTGTAACCTCTACTCAATACCGCTAAAGGGTATTGGTCTTGTAACAGTCGTATCAAATATTCAATTTGAGGGGTTTTACCTGTTCCCCCAACACTTAAGTTTCCTACACAAACGATGGGAAGATCAAAACTGGTAACCTTAAAAATACCCCAATCAAAAAATAAATTCCTTACCGACATCAATATACCATACCCAAATGAAATAGGAAAAAGTAAAATTCTGATGATAGAAATAAAAGTCATAGTGGCATGGAAATTAAATCGCTATAAAACTATAACAATTCCCATGTAGAAACAACAAATAAAGAACAATGTCTCATTTTTTCTGACCACAAACAAGAGAAGAAACTTTCATATTTGAATCTAATTTGAGCAAAGAAGAGCGCTAAACACTCTACTAGAAGTGAAAAAAATAAAGGGATTTGTGACGATTATTAAGGAATTATTAAAAAAATAACCAATAATTATATTATTAATAATAATAATGTCTTAATTTTATTTTTAATACATTAATATTAGTTTACATTTAAAGAATACACAATAACAATGACAACACCTCCCTTTAATTTCAAATATAGCGCTCATATACCAGAACTGCTCTTAGAATTAAAGATCAGCTTGGCCATTAGCACCTACCAAGCGGGTAAAATTATTTTTATCAGTCCCAAAGACCATGACCATTTGATCAGTCTACCGAGAACCTTTGACAAACCTATGGGATTTGATATCCAAGAAAACCAAATGGTTTTAGCCACCAAAGATGCTGTTATTTGCTTTGAAAATTCAAAAAAATTGGCCAGCCATTACCCCAAAAAAAAGAATACCTATGACACTATTTTTATCCCAAGAACAACTTTCCATACCGGGCAAGTAGATCTTCATGACATTGCCTTTACCCCTAAGGGAATTTTTGCCGTCAACACTTCTTTTTCTTGTATTTGCCAAATTGATACGCAACACAATTTTATTCCCAAATGGCAACCCAATTTTATTACCGACTTGACCTCAGAAGATCGCTGTCATTTGAACGGGATGGTACTCAAAGATGGAACGCCTAAATATATAACAGCGCTAGGCACTACCAATACCCCACAAGGATGGAGAGAAAATATTACCAAAGGAGGCGTACTTATAGACGTAACCACAGATGAAATTATTTTTGATCAATTGGCCATGCCACATTCTCCTATGCTATACAAAGGAACTCTTTATGGACTGCTTTCTGCCACGGGACAGTTTGTGAAATTCAATACTGAAAACAAAACTGTAGAAATCATCAAAGAATTAAATGGATTCTGTAGAGGTTTAGATATTATTGAGGACTACGCCTTTATTGCCATGTCCAAATTGCGTAAAAACTCTTCCACCTTTGCCAAACTCTCGTTTGCAGAAAAAGCAAATACTGCTGGAATCAAAATCATACATCTCCCTACCAAAGCACTTGTTGGAGAAATTATATACACCAACAGTGTAGATGAAATTTATGAAATCAAAGGGATCAAAAACACCCTAAGACCCAATATTTTAAATACCACAAACCCTATCCACAAAATGGCATTGTCCACACCCAACGAAACCTTTTGGGCAAAAGAAAAAATAAATTAAAAACAACAATCATGAAAAGACAAAACAACTTCCATCACTATGTGGTCAAATACCACAAATGTGTTCGACAACTAAAAAGATTAGAATTAACTGGACGCAATGAACACAGACAGTCTATACTCAAAAAACACATCGTGCGTTTGCTAGACAAACTCAATCATTTGTATTTGAAATTACAAAAACACAAAGTAGCCACCGCCCTAGCTTGTACGACATTACTCGCAGTTCCCAACGCACAAGCACAAATTAAGTTTAGCCAAGACAACCAACCTGCAGGTCTATCTTCCTTAACCTTGGAAAATAACTCCGTACCTGCTCTTGTTGACTTGGATGCGGATGGAGATCTTGACCTACTGGTTGGAGATTATTATGGAACATTGACTTACTTTCAAAATACAGGAAGCCCTACCCAACCTAGTTTTGCACAGGGAACCCTTCCCGGAGGACTAGCCATAGATGTTGGTTATCATTCTATTCCTACTTTAGCGGATCTAGATAGCGATGGAGATGTTGATTTAATGGTCGGAAATCACGATGGAGAGAACTTCAAATACCTTCAGAACACAGGAACCACTACCCAACCAAGCTTTACAGAGAGTACAGTCCCTGGGTTAACAGCAGACTTAGGAATAGCAAGCCCCTCCCTTGTCGATTTAGATGCAGATGGTGACCAAGATTTGATCACGCTAAATCAACAATATGAATTTGTTTATTATGAAAATATAGGAACAGCTTCCCAACCGAGCTTTACATTAGGCACACTGCCTTCTGGGCTCTCCTCTATCATGATTGATTGGAGTAGCTCAAAAGCATTGAGCTTTTCAGACCTCGATGGAGATGGAGATTTTGATTTGTGGCTAAACATAGTAGGTGAACTCGTTTATTATGAAAATATAGGAACCCCTACCCAACCGAGCTTTACTTCAGCCTCCGTACCCTCAGGAATATCAGAACAGAAAGAAAACCTCTCAAGTTTGAGTTTTGCAGATTTAGACGCAGATGGAGACAAAGACGTGATTGGGAGAATTGAAGATACATCTAAACTCACCTATTTTGAAAACACCTCTACTGTCTTGGGGAACGCTACTCTTGTTTTAGAAAAAATAGACTTCCAATACCATGCCCTTTCTAAAACTTTGGAGATCCACTCTGCTGAGAATCTAAAGCTCAACAGTATTCAAATCTTTGACGTGATGGGAAAAATGATTCACCAAACTGCTGTGAAAACACAGAGTGATTTGTCCATCAGATTAGAAAACCTTGGCAGCGGTATCTATATGGTACAAGTGCAGACCCATCAAGGAAAAATCACTCGAAAAATAGGAATACATTAAGATTCTCTATCATAAAAAACAAAGTTTAATCCTCATGTATTAAAACCGTAGCATTGACCATCAAACAAAACCCCATCGCCGCATCTTATAAATTCAAAAAAAACAATCATTTACCCATAAGTGTTTTGTTTACTGGGTTTTCTGCCTCTGGAAAAACCTCATTAGCCAATGGAGTGGAGCACTTGTTGTTCAAACACAATATAAAAACTTGTGTTTTAGACGGAGACAACATCAGAAAAAAAATAAACAAAGATTTGGGTTTTACACTGGCAGATAGAGAAGAGAACATGAGACGTGTTGGTGAAATCTGCCATTTGTTTAACAATTCGGGCACTGTTGTTTTGGCTTCATTCATTGCACCTACAGAAAAATGTAGACAGCTCATCAAAAAAGCTGTCATGCCTTATTTTTTTATGGAGGTATTTGTAAACACTAATCTTGAAACTTGTCAAAAGAGAGACCCCAAACAATTGTACAAAAAAGCAAAAGCAAAGCAAATCAAAAATTTTACTGGAATTACTGCGAGCTACGAGGTCCCGAAAAAAGCAGACATTACCATCCCCGAATCCATGCCACACGAAGAAGCTGTTCGTTCAATTGCAAATCAAATCATACAAAAAATAACCTTTCCCTATCAATAAGGAACTTGACTACCAAAGCAAAACCAGACACCGAGCAGCTATCCCCCTAAATACTTAAATCAAAGACTTTGCTTCACGCATGTAAAACACAAAGAAAATCAACTCCAGTAAAAAAAATATATATTTGTGTAGCAATTCATAAGTATGAACATAAAAGACATTACAGATTATTTAGAAGAACTAGCGCCCCTAAGCTATGCTGAGGATTTTGATAACGTCGGTTTATTGGTTGGCGACAAATACTCAGAAGTTTCAGGTGTATTGGTCACCTTAGACACTTTGGAGGAAACGGTCGATGAGGCGATTGAAAAAAAATGTAATCTCATCATCAGTTTTCACCCTATTATTTTTGGGGGACTCAAAAAATTTAATGGAAGTAATTACGTAGAACGAGTCGTGATGAAAGCCATAAAAAATGACATTGCAATTTATGCTACCCACACCGCTTTAGACAACTCGTTTTATGGCGTAAGCGCTAAAATGTGCGAGGTTCTTAAATTAAAGAACAAATCCGTGCTCCTACCTCAAAAAGGAACCCTCAAAAAGCTAGTCACTTATGTACCCGTCAAAGCCGCCAAAACGGTAAGAAAAATGTTATTTGATGTGGGTGCCGGCGCTGTAGGAAACTATAATGAATGTAGTTTTAATGTAAAAGGGACAAGCACTTTCCAGGGAAACGCAGAGGCCAATCCAGTTATTGGAACCAGAGGAGTAACCTCTGAAGAAAAAGAAATACAAATCAGTTTGACCTTTCCAAAACATTTGGAGCCCAAAATCATACAAACCCTGCACACTGCACATCCATACGAAGAAGTAGCCTACGAAGTAACCACATTAGAAAACAAAAACCAACACATTGGGATTGGAATGATTGGAACTTTAGAGACCCCTATGGAAACAGAAAAATTTCTAGATCATGTAAAAATATACATGAACACCGAGTGCATTAGACACTCCGCCCCTTTAAAGAAACCTATAGAAAGAGTTGCAGTGCTCGGAGGATCAGGAAGCTTTGGTCTATCTGCAGCAATTGCACAACAAGCAGACGCCTATATCACTGCAGATTTCAAGTATCATGAATTCTACAAAGCAGAAGGAAAAATATTAATCACAGACATTGGACATTACGAAAGTGAACAGTTTACAAAAAATTTATTAGTTGATTATCTTAAAGAAAAATTTCGTAATTTTGCAATCATTTTATCAAAGAAAAGTACAAACCCAATATATTACTCATAGTTATTATGGCAGCTAAAAAAGAAGTATCTGTAGAAGACAAATTAAGAGCTTTATACAACTTACAGTTGATCGACTCTAGGATAGACGAAATCACAAGCGTTCAAGGAGAATTACCACTAGAGATTGAAGACTTAGATAATGAAATTGCTGGGTTGACAGCACGCATAGAAAAGTTGAACCAAGATGTTGCTCAATTTGAGACGGAAGTTTCTAATAAAAAACAAAACATTGAGGAATCTAAAGAGTTGGTAAAAAAATATACCGAGCAACAAAAATCTGTTCGTAACAATAGAGAATTTGATTCTTTGACTAAAGAAGCTGAATTCCAAGAGTTAGAAATTGAATTGGCTGAGAAAAAAATAAAAGAAGCTTATGCTAAAATTGAGCATAAAAACGAAGCCATCAACAAAACAACTGAAAAGTTAAACGCTCAACAAACACACCTAGATCACAAAAAGTCAGAATTAGACGCGATCTTAAGTGAAACCGCAAATGAGCAAGATGAATTGAATAAACTTTCAGCCAAAATGGCTAAAAAAATAGACAATCATCTACTAGTTGCTTACAAAAGAATTAGAACCAATGTAGCTAATGGTTTGGCTGTTGTGGCTATTGAAAGAGGAGCTGCCGGAGGTTCTTATTTTACCATTCCCCCACAGGTGCAATTGGAAATAGCAAGTAGAAAAAAAATAACAATCGATGAATACTCAGGGCGTATCCTAGTAGATCCAGCGCTAGCAGAGGAAGAAAAAGAAAAATTAGCTTCGATTTTGAACTAATCGATAGATACCTTACAAAAAAAGCATCCCTAAGGGATGCTTTTTTTTTGGACAATCTTTTTGATTGATCCAATAGGGAAATGATAGGGTATTAAAAAACCCACTTTAAAAAAGTGGGTTTATAAATTCTTAGAAAAGGAAGTATTACAATACTTTAACTTCTACTGCATTTAATCCTTTTTTTCCTTCTTTCAAATCAAATTCTACAGCATCACCTTCTCTAATTTCATCAATTAATCCAGAGATGTGTACAAAATAGTCTTGTTGAGTTTCTTCGTCAATAATGAATCCAAATCCTTTAGATTCATTAAAAAATTTTACGGTACCTTTTTTCACGTGTGTAATAATATTATTTAATAAAGTACAAACATACTGTTAAAAAAATAAATTTCATCATAAACGACAATAAATTAACTTTCTTACCAGTGTTGAGCAAAAAAAAAGCCCATCTTAAAGAAGATGGGCTTTTGGTTTTTGCTGAAAAATTATTTTAATTTTTTCTTCACTTCTACGATTTCGTAAGCTTCGATGACATCACCGACAGCAATATCGTTGTAATTTTTAATCTGAACACCACAGTCATACCCTTTGGTTACTTCTTTAGCGTCATCTTTGAAACGTTTCAAAGCGGTCAATTCTCCGTCGTGAACAACGATACTATCTCTAATGATTCTAACTTTAGAACTTCTAGTGATTTTACCTTGTACAACCATACAACCAGCAATGTTACCAACTTTTGAAATTTTATAAACTTCTCTAATCTCAACATTTCCTAACAACTCTTCTTTCGTGTCTGGAGATAACATACCCTCCATGGCATCTTTAAGATCATTAATAGCATCGTAGATGATAGAGTAAGTTCTAATGTCAACCTCTTCCATATCTGCTACTTGTCTAGCATTTCCAGCTGGTCTTACATTAAACCCTACAATAATAGCATTTGAAGCAGAAGCTAACAATACGTCAGATTCTGTAATGGCTCCAACACCTTTATGTATGATATTAACTTGTATTTCTTCAGTTGATAATTTTTGGAAAGAATCTGTCAAGGCTTCAACAGAACCATCAACATCTCCTTTTAAGATAATATTCAACTCTTTGAAGTCTCCTAATGCAATTCGACGACCGATTTCATCTAAGGTTAATGTTTTCTGAGTTCTAACCGACTGCTCGCGTTGTAATTGAGAACGCTTGGTCGCAATTTGTTTTGCCTCTCTCTCATCTTCGAAGACATTAAACTTGTCTCCAGCTTGTGGAGCTCCGTCTAACCCTAGGATAGAAACGGGTGTCGATGGTGGTGCAACGTCAACATTGTTACCACGCTCATCGAACATAGCTCTTACCTTACCAGAATGTTTTCCTGCTAAAATATAATCTCCAATTCTTAAAGAACCGCCTTGAACCATAATGGTCGAAACGTATCCTCTTCCTTTGTCTAATTGAGCTTCTACTACTGTACCAATGGCAGATTTATTCGGATTGGCTTGTAACTCTAATATGTCAGACTCTAAAACCACCTTTTCGAGAAGATCATCTACACCTTGTCCTGTTTTAGCTGAAATTTCTTGGCATTGGTATTTACCTCCCCAATCTTCAACTAAAATATCCATACTTGCTAACTGTTGTTTTACATTGTCTGGATTTGCTGTTGGCCTATCTATTTTGTTTAATGCAAAAACAATAGGAACACCTGCAGCTTGGGCATGGCTAATTGCCTCTTTTGTTTGTGGCATCACATCATCATCCGCAGCAATCACAATGATCACTAAATCAGTAACCTGAGCTCCACGAGCACGCATCGCAGTAAAGGCTTCGTGACCAGGCGTATCTAAAAATGCAATCTTCTGACCGGTTTTGATGTTTACTGAATAAGCACCGATATGCTGGGTAATCCCTCCAGATTCACCATCAATCACATTGGCTTCACGAATGTAATCAAGCAATGAAGTTTTTCCGTGATCCACATGTCCCATGATGGTAACAATAGGAGCTCTACTTTCTAAATCTTCTGCTTCATCAACCTCTTCCGTAACTGCTTCTTCAACCTCAGCACCTACAAATTCAACTTCATAGTTAAATTCTTCAGCGACAATTTTAATGGTTTCAGCATCCAAACGTTGGTTCATGGTTACCATCATACCTAGCATCATACAAGCCGAAATGATATCGGTAACTTGCACGTTCATCATGGTAGCTACTTCCATTACGGTAACAAACTCTGTTACCTTCAATATTTTGCTTTCAGCAGCTTCTTGAGCAGCATCATCTGCTTGCTGACGGTGCAAATCACGTTTCTCTCTACGATACTTTGCTCCTTTATTCTTCTTAGATTTCCCTTGTAGTCTTTCAAGAGTTTCTCTTACTTGCTTTTGAACTTCTTCGTCTGTTGGCTCTTCTTTGGTTACTGGTGCAGAAAATCTACCTCTATTACCAGGTCCTCTTCTTTGCCCAGGTCCAGATGAATTCCCACCAGGTCTATTCTGACCTCCACCTCTATGGTTTGGATTTGGCGTTCCAGGCTTTACAATCCTTTTACGCTTTTTCTTATCACCAGTATTGGCTGCTGATGCTTTTGCCTCAGGCTTTTTCTTTTTCGGTCTTTCAAATTGTTTTAAATCAATTTTTGCACCGGTGACTTTCGGTCCAGAAAGCTTTTGATATTGTGTTTTGATCGCTTCTGGCTCTCCAGGCGTTTCTTGAGCTTCTGAGGTCTCTGCTTTTGGTTTGTCTTCTGATTTGGCTTCTGGAGCTTTTTTAGAAGAAACAGGCTTAGCTTCAACAGAGGTCTTCTCAACACTCTTTTTTTCTTCTGAAGCCACTTGCTTTGCTTTTTTTGCTACTGGTGCTGATTTGGTTTCTTTTTTGGTAACCTCTTTCGCTAGCTCTGGAGCAGATTTAACAATTTTGAGTCCACCTAACTTGGGAGCATTGGCTCTTATCACTGTTGCGTCTGCAGATTTTTCTTCAGTCGTTTCAGGGACTACCTTTTTTGGTTCCTCTGTTTTAACAGGTGAAGCTTTAGGCTCTAAATCTATTTTACCAACAGTTTTAAGCTCAAGCTTTTCTGACCTTGCTTTTAAAATTTTGTTTCTTTCTTCCTCTTCCTTGCGTTTCTTCTCTTCTTGAGCCAAACGTAATTCTTCCTTTTCCTTTCTTTTCTCTTCTCCTACTTCTTTGGAATCAGCTTTCTTTTGGGCATCCGTTTGAAAACCATCTAATAAAATCTGGTACTCATCACCAGAAATTTTTGTGGTAGGACGTGCCTCAATCTCTACACCTTTAGATGAGAGATGCTCTACAGCCCTATCTAAAGATATGTTTAACTCTCGTAAAACTTTGTTAAGCCTTAATGTTTTGCTTACAGACATATGTAATTTTTACTGTTTTTTTGTTTAAGAAGATGTTTTGATGGTTAACTACTATTGTTTTAACTATCAAATTCCTCTTTTAAAATACGTTGAACCTCTACAATGGTTTCTTCTTCCAAATCGGTTCTGCTCACCAATTCATTAACATCCTTGTCTATTACACTTTTCGCAGTGTCTAAACCTATGCTCTTGAATTCGTCAATAATCCATGATTCTATTTCATCAGAAAACTCAGTCAATTCAACATCTTCGTCGTCTTCAACACCGTCTCTCAAGACGTCAATTTCATAACCAGTAAGCTGAGTCGCTAATCTTATGTTTACCCCATTTCTACCAATAGCTTTGGATACTTCTTCGGGTCTTAGGTATACTTCAGCTTTTGCTTTCTTGTCTCCTTCTGCCTCAAAGATATCCATTTTTACCACTTTAGCAGGACTCAATGCTCTAGAAATGTATAATTGAGTGTTTTTTGTGTAATTGACCACATCAATGTTTTCATTTCCTAATTCACGTACAATCCCATGAATCCTTGACCCCTTGATACCAACACAGGCACCTACTGGGTCAATTCTATCATCATAAGAATCTACCGCAATTTTTGCTTTTTCTCCAGGAATACGAGCCACACCTTCTATAGTAATCAAACCATCAAAAACCTCTGGAATCTCCTGTTCAAACAACTTGGTTAAAAACTCAGGAGCAGTTCTAGACAATATGATTACAGGTTTGTTCCCTCTTAATTCTGCTGTCTTGATGATTCCTCTAACAGAATCTCCTTTTTTAAAGAAATCTGAACGAATTTGTTCACTCTTTGGTAATACCAACTCGTTTCCTTCATCATCTAACAAAATAATTGCATTGTGCTTGATGTGGTGAACTTCAGCAGAATACAAATCTCCTTCTAATTCCTTAAATTTTTTGTACAAAATAGTACTATCGTGTTCGTATAACTTTGAAATTAAATTCTGACGTAACGCTAAGATCGCTCTTCTTCCTAGTTGGTGTAATTTAATCTCTTCTGATACTTCTTCACCCACCTCAAAATCTGGTTCGATTTTTCTAGCTTCAGACAACTCAATTTCTTCATTGTCGTCCTCGGACATTTCATCTTCAACAACCGTACGGTTTCTCCAAATCTCTAAATCTCCTTTGTCTGGGTTTACAATAATATCAAAATTATCATCAGAACCGTATTTTCTCTTTAGAGCGGCTCTAAAAACTTCTTCTAAAATAGACATCAACATGACACGGTCGATGTTCTTATCATCTTTAAATTCTGAAAATGAATTAATTAAATCTATATTCTCCATTTATATATTTTAACTAAATAATATTTTTACTTTTGTTTCCTTTATCTCTGTATAGGTAAGGGTAACTGATTTCTGAACCGTTACTTTTCCTTTACCAATTGCTTTTGGCTCTCTCGCTTTCCAGCTTAAAACGATATGATCATCCGTCACCTCATCTAAAGTTCCCTCATACTTATCGTCCTCTGTTATAACGTTCAATGTTCTGCCTAAATTCTTAACATATTGCCTTTTTAAGGTAATCGGTTTAGAAATATCTGGTGTAGAAACATCGATACTAAAATCTTCTTCCTCTCTGTCCAATTGAGCCTCTACCGCTCTACTTACACGGATACACTCTCTTAACGGAACTCCTTTGTCTCCATCTATGACAACGGATATTTTGTTTTCAGCACCTATGGTCAAAGACACTAAAAATAATTCTTCGTGCTCCGATAACGCTTCATCAATATAATTTTCGACTTTGTTCTTGTCCATGTATACCTATAAAAAGTGGGGCTTATTAGCCCCACACATCCATTCGAATTATTTCAACGCAAATATACAAGTTTTTTATTGATTTACAATATTTTAATCTCTAAAGACCAAATGTGTTGTATTCACCACTATGACAACTCAAAAAAACTAGATTTCTCTAACGATTTCTGCCTTTCTCTACAAAATATAATTTGTTACATATAAACATGGAATGACTAAGTGAGGATTGGTCCAGTACTTGTTTGAAAAAAAGCTTCCATAAAACAAAAAGCTTGACAACATTAATGTTGTCAAGCTTAGAAGTTGTCCCACAAGGACTCGAACCTTGAACGACGGTACCAAAAACCGATGTGTTACCATTACACCATGGGACAGTGCGTTAGCGGTGGCAAATATACGTCACCTCTACAATTCTGCAAAACTTTTTCTTAAAAAAAATCACTTTTTATCAGAACTTATCATCTGTGGATTGAAAATCAACATTTTAATGTTTTTCATTTTTTGTTTATCTTATTTTATACAGAAGATTTTTTACTGTAAAAGGACTTCGACATATATATTTGGTTAAATTTGTGTTTACATTTTTAGTTTTAGAATTACAAAACATGAAAGAAATCAATTATCAGAAATGGAATGTCATCACCGGATGGATTGTATTTGCCATCTCATTAGTGACCTATACTCTCACACTAGAACCCACGGTTAGCTTTTGGGATTGTGGAGAATATATTTCAACTGCAGTAAAACTAGAAGTAGGTCACCCACCAGGTGCGCCGCTATTTCAAATGCTTGGAGCGTTTTTTGCCATGTTTAGTTTGTCTGACAACCATGTGGCTCATATGGTTAACTTTATGTCAGGGCTAGCAAGTGCTTTTACCATTCTTTTCATGTTTTGGTCCTTAACAAATTTGATCAAAAGAATAGCGATAAAAAACAAAGCTCTAGACAACAACAAAACCATCGCTATCCTAGGAAGTGCTGCTGTCGGAAGTTTAACCTACACGTTTTCAGACAGCTTCTGGTTTAGTGCTGTGGAGGCTGAAGTTTACGCAATGTCCTCTTTTTTAATGGCACTCCTTTTTTGGCTGGGGTTAAAATGGGAAAAGTCTTTTGGTGAACCTAGAAACAATAGATGGCTCCTCTTGATATCTCTTATTATTGGACTTTCTTTTGGGGTTCATATTTTATCTCTTTTGGTTATTCCTTCATTAGTGTTCTTATACCTTAATCATTATTATTCCCATTATACGGTCAAAACTTTTATCATTTCAAATCTTATAGCTATTGGTATTCTTGCATTTGTATTTAAGTTTTTATTCCCTTACACTTTGTTGTTCTTCAGTGCCTCA
>Ga0209136_1000912_pt1 | contig 20521 bp, 17 predicted proteins | sample SaaInl0LU_22_DNA_FD_184640 | JGI IMG/M metagenome (GOLD analysis project Ga0209136, IMG submission 184640) | Marine microbial communities from expanding oxygen minimum zones in the Saanich Inlet - ESP_90LU_22_DNA (SPAdes) (version 2) | ecosystem: Environmental > Aquatic > Marine > Intertidal... | reverse complement strand
AATCCCTGCTTCAAACGAAACACGCGTCAGGTCTTGCGACAAATCCAGGTTGGTCACCGTTTGGTTGCTCAGCGAGCGTTCGCCGATCAACGGATTGGGGACACCGGGCAATATTTCTGCGCGCATGACGTACGGATAATTTTCGCCAATGACGGCAAGATTTTCCGCGGTGATCGGAGTACCCAGAGCAGCGCGGATTGTTTTGTTGGGGATTTGTACGTCAAAGGCACGGTCGTCATTTCCAGAAAAGGATTCCATATAGGAAAACTTCAAGCTTTCACTCGAAGTCAGGTCAAAGCGATCCGCCCCCAGTTCTTCAAACAGTTCAGAGAGCGTATAGTTCACAGAACCCAGAGGAAGTTGTGCATTTCCTTCCCAAGAAAGGGCTTCGTCAATTTCTTGGTCGAAGTAAGAGACGTCGCAGGAAAACATGCTTGCAGCGCAGAACAAAAGCAGCGTATGGTAAAAAAGAGGTTTCAACATAATAGAAACAAGTATTTGAAGTGTTTTTTTAGGAATGAAAATTTTTTCAAAGATAATTTGTTCTTTTTACATGCACTGAAAAAACACGCTTTTTTAGGTTTTTTTTCAGAGGAAAAAGTACCTTTGCAAGGGCACCTAAAGAAAACACAGTATGGACAAAAGAATTTCGGGTTTTTCAAAACTTTCCAAACAAGAAAAAATGGACTGGTTGGCAACTACTTTTTTTCAAGAAGCACCGACTGCCAAAAGAATTTTGCAACAGTATTGGAATGCCGATCAAAAATTGCAGGAGTTGCACGATGATTTTATTGAAAATACCCTTTCCAATTTCTATTTGCCTTTTGGAGTGGCACCCAACTTTGTCATCAACGGAACCGATTATACGATTCCGATGGCCATTGAAGAAAGTTCTGTGGTAGCAGCGGCTTCGCTCGTCGGGAAATTTTGGAGCACCCGTGGCGGTTTTCATGCCCGTGTCTTGGGCACTCAAAAAATAGGGCAGGTACATTTCATGTACGCAGGCAGTTTGGAAAGTCTGCAAGCGTATTTTGAGGCCGTCAAAAGTTCCTTGCTGGAGGCCACCGAAGGCATCACCAAAAACATGCGAAAGCGTGGAGGTGGCATTGCAGACATTGCTTTGAGAGACAAAACAGCCGATTTAGAAAACTATTACCAATTGCACGTTTCTTTTGAAACCAAAGATTCCATGGGAGCCAATTTTATCAACTCCTGTTTGGAAGCCATTGCAAAGGCTTTTGAAAAAGACGGCGTTGAAATTGTCATGAGCATCTTGTCCAATTACGTGCCGGAGTGTTTGGTGCAGGCAGAAGTGAGCTGTCCGGTTGCGGATTTGCTTCCTCCAAACAGTCCCATCACGGCGGAGGCGTATGCACAGAAATTTAAAAATGCCGTGGACATTGCACACATAGAGCCGCACAGAGCCGTGACGCATAACAAAGGGATCATGAATGGCATTGACGCTGTGGTTTTGGCCACTGGAAATGATTTCAGGGCCATCGAAGCTTGTGCGCATGCCTATGCCGCAAAAGACGGTCTTTACAGAAGTTTGACACAGTGTGAAATTCAAGACGGCATCTTCAAATTTTGGATAGAAATACCCTTGGCTATTGGTACGGTTGGCGGGCTTACCGCCTTGCATCCCTTGTCCAAATTGTCTTTGGAACTGTTGCAACAACCTTCTGCAGAAGAATTGATGAAAATCATTGCCGTGGCAGGTCTCGCACAAAACTTTGCGGCACTGCGGGCTTTGACCACAACGGGCATTCAAAAAGGACATATGAAAATGCATTTGATGAATATTTTGAATCAGCTGGGTGCAAGTGCAACCGAAAAAGAGCAATTGGTCAAGCATTTTGAAACGGTTCCCGTAAGTCACAGTGCCGTCTCAGCAGCCTATGAAAAATTAAAAACAGCTTGATGGAAACCTTTTACAGCAATGGGAAATTATTAATCACGGGTGAATACGCTGTTTTGGACGGCGCTCTTGCTTTTGCCTTACCCACCCAATTTGGGCAGCGCTTGGAGGTGAGTCCTCTGGACCAACCTGTGGTGATTTGGGAAAGTTTTTCCGTCCTTGAGGAAATGTGGTTTCAGGCGGAGTTGAAGGTAACCGAATTGCATGTGCCGCACGAAAACCAACAAATTGCCACCCTGCAAAAAATACTTTTGGAAGCAAAAAAAAAGAATGCCGATTTTTTGAGCAACGGAAACGGTGCCTTTGTGCAAACATTTTTGACCTTTCCCAACAATTGGGGACTGGGAACTTCCTCTACTTTGATCAATAGCATTGCCGCCTGGGCAAAGATAGATGCTTTCGATTTGTTGCAGCAATCTTTTGGAGGCAGTGGCTATGACATTGCCTGTGCACAAAACAATACCCCGATCCACTACAAGCGTTTGCCTGTAGGGCAAGCAATTGTTCCTGTTGCTTTCAAACCAAGTTTTCAAGACCAATTGTTCTTTGTGTATTTGAATCAAAAGCAAGACAGCAAAGAAGGCATCAAAGCCTATCGATCGCTTGCTGAAAACAAACAAAAAGTCATCGCTGAGATATCGGAAATTTCTCAAAAGATAAGCGCGGTCACGGCACTGTTTGAATTCGAAGATTTGCTGAATCAACACGAAGCACTGATCAGTGGTTTGTTGGGAATACCTCCTGTCAAAGAAAGACTTTTTCCAGATTATTTTGGTGTTGTCAAGAGCTTGGGCGCTTGGGGAGGCGATTTTGTTTTGGCGACAGGGAACGAACAGACGCCTGCCTATTTTCAGGAAAAAGGATATGAAATTGTCGTGCCTTACGAAGGCATGATCTTACAAAAAAAATAACCATGCACAAAGATGTTGTGATTGTCGGAGGCGGAGCTGCCGGATTTTTTACGGCCATTACCGCCAAAGAAAACAACCCTTCTTTGCAGGTCGTCATCCTTGAAAAGGGAAAAGAGGTCCTGCAAAAAGTCAAAATATCTGGCGGTGGAAGGTGCAACGTGACGCATGCGTGCTTTGTGCCCAAAGATTTGTGCGAATTCTATCCCAGAGGGAAAAAAGAATTGTTGGGGCCTTTTCATCAGTTCATGACAGGAGATACCATGGAGTGGTTCGAGAGCCGGGGAGTTCCTTTGAAAATTGAAAAAGACAACCGCGTGTTTCCAACATCGAACTCTTCGCAAAGTATCGTGGACTGTTTCCAAAGTCGTGTCGATGCATTGGGGATTGAAGTGTGGACCAATCACGGCGTCAATCAAGTTCTGAAAACGGGGACAACGTGGTCTGTGCAAACTTCCAAAGGGGATGTTACTGCAGACAAAGTCGTCATCACGGCAGGGAGTAGCAAACGTGTGTGGGATTTGGTACGTTCCTTAAACCATACCGTAATTGCACCGGTACCTTCCTTGTTTACATTCAACATTACAGATGCTCGATTGCAAGACTTGTCCGGTGTTTCCGTGCCGCATGCCACCGTTCGTTTGGCGGATACCAAATTGGAGACCACCGGTCCTTTGTTGATCACACACTGGGGCATGAGCGGTCCTGCAGTATTGAAATTGTCTGCTTTTGGAGCCCGTCTTTTGGCAGAAAAAAACTACGAATACCAAGTACAGGTCAATTGGATTTCAAAGCGTTTGGGGCAGGCGGTTCAAGAGCTGCAAAAAACAAAAGCAGCCCATACAAAAAAGCAAATAGGCTTGCGTTCTCCTTTCGAGGGTGTTTCCAAAAGGTTGTGGGAGCGCTTTGTGCAAACCGTCGGCTTGGATCCGCAAAGCAAGTGGGCCGATTTGTCCAATAAAAAATTGGAAGCCCTTGCAGAACAGTTGACCCAAGGTGTTTTTCAGGCGAGGGGCAAGAGTACGTTCAAAGAGGAATTTGTCACTGCAGGAGGAATCGATTTGAAAGAAATCAATTTCAAACGTTTTGAGAGCAAGTTTCATAAAAATTTATTTTTTGCCGGAGAAGTACTCAACATAGATGCGGTGACCGGTGGGTTCAATTTTCAGAACGCGTGGACAGGAGGCCATGTCATTGGAAAAGCCTTGGCGACCGAAGCGCTTTAAAAACCGATTCTCAAAAATACTTCAAATTTGGAGCTCCGCGAACTGAACAAGTCGTTGTCGAGCAAATAGCTTTGACGGAGTCCGATAGGAATTGGAATCAAATTGAAGAAAGTGTTGTCAAAAACAAGTTCTGCTCCGTAAGACTTGCGTTCCAACGATTTTGGAAACAGATACGTGTTTGTGGAACTTTGAAACAAATCCCTGTTTCTTGAGAGTTGGCTGTAATCGTAAAAAAAGGCCCCTCGAATTCTTTTGAAATACGTGATGTTTTGCAGTCCCCAATCCGGATAAGCAATGGGGAAGCTGTAGTTCAAAGAAACCTTGAGAGATTCGTCACTCAAAAGGCCTTCATAGCCCCTTGCATTCGCAAAGGTATTTTCAAATTGATACGCATTTTCAGTGGTGTTTTCTTTTTGCCAAGCGCCGATGAGTTGTGTGCTGTGGTTTTTTAAAAGCCCAGGGAAAAAGAGGATGCTTTGCCCCGCCCATTGCCCAATGGCTGTGTTTTCTATGTTTTGCTTGTAAGAGAGGTTGAGGTACTGCCCGAATTTGGGGGCTAAATTTTGCAGTGCTGTTTGACGGATGTTGGACCAGGTCAATTGGGTTTCAAGAGCGCCAAAATCAAAAGTGGCAAAAGGGAGCGCACTGTAATTTCCTGTTTTGTGCTGCACATACCTTGTCTCAAATCGCAAAGATTGGAAGTAGTTCCCACGAATTTTCGAAAGTGGAATGGCAATCCCTCCTGAAAATTGGGTTTCCGAAAAAGTGCGTGTCCCCATTCCATTGGGAAACAAATAAATGTTGGACCTGCCTCGGTGAGAAAATCCTGCATGGAGTTCTACAAAGAAACGACTGTAACGCAGGTCTGCTGCATAAGAGGTGCTTTTTTCGTTCGTATTGTACAACAACAGTGCGTTCGCTGTAAAATCGCTGAGGATGTTTTGAAATTTGAGGTTGAGCCCAGCGTTGCTCGAGATGTTGGAAGCACTGATCAATCCCCAGCTATGAAATTTCATGCCTTTGAACAGTCCTTTGTAGGGTTTTGGGTGGTAGGTGTTTTCGGGAATCTTGTCCAAGATCGGCCCTTCCTCTTTGGTGGTTTTGATGTCGTATTGCAGCTGGTCAACGGGCGCTGTGATGGTGGTCTTTTGATGTTTTGCGTTGCGTAGGTTCAAGGTTTTCAAGACATGGCCACGGGCAGTGAATTCGCTGAAAAGAAGAGCGGAGTGTCCAACGGCAGGCATGTAAGCACCGACTGGAACGGAGGTAAGCTGCCTGATTGCTGCTGGATTGTCAAGCTCAAACGCATAAATATTGTCGATGCCTGAAAAGGAGGCGTTGAAAACAACGGTGTTTTTAGCAAGCGAAAAGGAACCGATCGTATGTTCGGTCCACGGGGTCAATTGTTCGGTTTTTTGGGTTTGGAAATGGTGCTGGAAAAAGGCAATTTTAGAGTCTTCTTTGGCTAAAAAAACAACAAAACGATCGGCGGCGCCCCATTTCGGGAAACTCAGAAAATGATTTTTTGGATTGGGCAGCGTTTCCAATAAAATTCCGGTGTCAGCATCGAGGACGACAAGTTTGTTTCTGAGTTCTTCGTCTGCTTCTACGGCAATGATTTTTCGTGCACTGTTTGAAAATTGGGGAGAAAAATACTTTCCTTTTTGCGTCAGGGTTTTCTTTTGCCCTGTCTCAAGATGGTAAGTGACAATGTTGCTGTAGTTTTGATGGCCTCTTCTCGGGTCTCTTTGGTATTCAGTCCAAGCCAAAAAGCCTTGGTTGTGCGACAGGAAATTTTGTGTCGTGATCCCCACATCGGTAAGTTTTGTTTCTTTTCCATGGGCAAGCCTGACAATACGAGGAGTTTGGTCCAGACTTGTTTTGAGACAAACCAGGGCGCTGTCTTGTGTGTATTGTGGAAAGAGGTATTGACTCAAAACTTTTTGCTGCGGGCTGATTTGTTGTCCAGCGTTCAAGGAGCGTCCTGCCAATTCTTGCTGCATTTTGTCTCGCAATTTTTGATAACTTTCATGGTACAGTGCTTCACTTGTTTTTCCTGTGTGTTTTTTCGTGGCATAGGAGAAAGAGGAGGTTCCGATAAGCCTTTTTCCTGCATCGACTAGAATTTTTTTGCCCGCTGTGATACCGTAGTGGTTTCTGAGATGGTTCATGATCACAAATCCCAAGGGGTAATGGTTGGGAACCAGATCTTTGAAAGAGCCATTCCGCGCCTTGTTGTAGGCATGGATTTTGTTTTCCAACAAAAGGGCGCGTTGCTCTTTGAAAAAAGAGGGGGTTCTTCCTCTTCCGTGTTTGGTGAATAAGGTTTCTGCCAAAACCGCATCGCCTTCAAAATACCAGGAGGGTATCCGCAAGCCCAAAACGCCTGCCCATCCGCTTTCTCCGCTGATGAGATGCATGAGTTTGGTAGCGCCATTTTTTGCATTGGTGTATTGCAAAACATGTCTGTATTCGTGAATGGCCAGCAAATCGAGCCAGTCTGTGGAGCCCAATCGAGAAAAATTTTGAGGGGCCGTGCCAAAAAACTCGCTGCGAAAAGGAGCGAGGGTGACAAAGCCATTGGAAACAACTTGTTGTGTTTGCAAAACGATGTCAATTTTTTCGATTTGATCTCCAATCGAGGTGGTTCCTTTTTCTTGAAGGTATTGGACGATGTCTGCAATCCGTTTGGCTTCTTGCTCGTTTTTAGAGGGGTAAATGATTCGGACATTTTGAGAATCGATGAAATTCCAATCCACGTAGGATGGGTGGTTTCCTAGATTCTGCCCTTGCATGCTGGAATAAAGAAAAAGCAGGAAGAGCGTCAGGCAAGATGGGATCCAGTTCATAGATGTATAAAAGTAATCAAAAATAGGCAGGGAACCACATAAAATAAAATTTCAAGCGTCGTTTGCAAGTTGCCCTCGATGCGGTTTCAACGCATCCCTATAGGTCTTCATGTCTTCTTCCTTTACAATGATGAAAGCGATGGCATGCATTTCCGAAATTTCAAGGGTGTTGATTTCATAAAAGTGCAATTGTTCGGTTTCCGCAAATTCTTTGAGATGAATGCAGTGGTGTTTGGCAGTGCCCAGTCCTGTTGGGCCCCGAAAGTCCCAAATCAATTTTATTTTTTTAAAGTTCATGTGATGGGATGGCTTATGAAGATGAAAAGAGCTCCTTGTTCGTAAGAAACTTCAACAGCGTTTTCAATGGCTTTGTTGCGTGTTCCAATGCGTGCTCCAAAAGTGAGTTTTTCATTTTTCAAAGGGTATTGGAGTCCTTTGGTAGAAATTCCACTGGCGCTTGGAAAAGGAAGCAAAGAGATCGTGCGGTTCAAAACATTTTTTTCCGAATGGCTTTTGTGAATGAAAAAAGATTTGCCAAAATCGTCGTAGAAGGTCAATTTGAGTTTTTTTCTCCATTCCAAGGCCGTACTTAGGTTTCCCAAATAATGGTCCTGCTCGTTTCCGGTGCCTCCGTAAACATCGATTTGGAGAAAATTTTTAGCCTGTAAAATTTCCAAGGCTTTGTGAAAGTCGGTAAAGTTTTGATCGGGAGTTGAAACAATTTCTACGGTTTTTGGCAGGTCTTGGATGGAATCAAAATCGCCTGTGATCAAATCCGGCAAGATGTTTTGTTTTTGGAGGTGCTTGTAACCCCCATCAACGGCGCATACCAAATCGTACTCCGACAAGTCGGGCAGCGATTTTGGTGGGGCTCCGTTGAGAAATAGAAATGCTTTTTTTGCGGCCATGAGCACAAAAATAACGAAAAAAGAAACGAAAAGAGATGAGTTCGTTATATTTGCTCAAAAATGGCATCGTTTGAAAACAACAGATTTTATACCAGAAAGTAGTTTAGAGAATTTAGAAGAAGGGAAGGTTGCTTGGCAGACTCCGAGTAATATTGCCTTGGTGAAATATTGGGGAAAGAAAGAGCCGCAATTGCCGGAAAACACTTCCATCAGTTTCACACTCAGCAATTGTCATACAACGACGGAAATGCATTTTGAGAAGAAAGACACCAATGGTGGGTTTTGTTTTGACGTTGTTTTTGAAGGCGAAAAAAAGGACGCCTTCAAACCGAAAATCCAAAAGTTTTTTGAACGTATCGAGGCTTATGTGCCTTTTTTAAAGGAGTATCATTTTACGATTTATTCAAAAAATTCTTTTCCACATAGCAGCGGTATTGCTTCTTCCGCAAGCGGTATGAGTGCATTGGCCCTGTGTTTGATGAGTATTGAAAAATTACGGTCTCCAGCAATTTCCGAAGCTTATTTTTACAAGAAAGCTTCTTTTTTAGCGCGTTTGGGCTCTGGAAGTGCCTGCAGAAGTGTAAAAGGTTCACTGGTTGTTTGGGGAGCCCACGAACAGATTGCAGGAAGCTCCGATTTGTACGGGGTGGATTTTACAGAGGAGATTGCGCCTGTGTTTGAAAATTACCAAGACACAATTTTATTGGTAGACAAGGGTGAAAAGCAAGTGAGCAGTACGGTAGGGCACGATTTGATGTTCGACCATCCTTATGCGCAAAATCGTTTCTTACAAGCAGGCGAAAATATTGCAAAAATCAAAACCTTTTTGAAAGAGGGAGCTGTCAAAGATTTTATTGCATTGGTCGAAAGTGAAGCACTTACTTTGCACGCCATGATGCTGACAAGTCAACCTTATTTTATTTTGATGAAGCCCAATACTTTGCAAATCATTCAACGTATTTGGGATTACAGAGCTGCCAACAATTCCAATGTGTGTTTTACCTTAGATGCTGGGGCCAATGTGCATTTGTTGTACCCTGAAAATGAAAAAGAAGCGGTGCAGCATTTCATCGAAGAAGAACTGGCAGTATTTTGTCAAAACAAACATTTCATCCACGATTACGTGGGTCAAGGTGCTCGAGAAATATTGCTGTAACGCACAAAAATAGCGGATTTCCAAGCACGGATTTGCGGGTTGCGGGCTGTTTTGTAGGTCTTTTTTTTAGGAGCGGCATCTTGTGAAACGTCCCAAAGGGATGTTCCGCAAAAAGGTGTATCTTTGTTTGTGTAAATTGTTGAATGCATCGTTTATGACAGGGCCCTTATTTTATGCCAAAATCTTATTATTTGGCGAGTACGGAATTATCAAAGATTCGAAAGGATTGGCGATTCCATACAACCACTACCAAGGTGCCTTAAAAATGGCATCGTCTCCAAGCGAGAAGACGGAGGAATCCAACCAAAATTTACAGAAGTTTCAAAACTACCTAGCGACTTTGACGTCGGACCTGGTTTCTTTTCGTTTGGACTTGTTTCAATTGGATTTGGACAATGGGATGTATTTTGATTCAAGCATACCTCAAGGCTATGGAGTAGGAAGCTCCGGAGCATTGGTAGCATCAGTTTACGACAAGTATGCCGAAAATAAAATCACTGTTTTGGAAAATTTGACCAAAGAGAAATTGCTGAAACTCAAACAAATTTTCGCTTTGATGGAATCTTTTTTTCATGGGAATAGTTCGGGTCTTGACCCACTGAACAGCTATTTGAGTTTGCCTATTTTGATCAACTCAGCTACCCATCTGGAAGCAACGGGGATTCCTTACCAAAAGAACAGCAAGGCAGCTGTGTTTTTGCTCGATTCAAAAATTGTGGGTGAAACGGAGCCCATGGTATCGATTTTCATGAACAAAATGAAAAATGAAGGGTTCCGGAAAATGTTCAACGAGGAATTTGCAAAACATACCAATTCTTGTATCAAAGATTTTCTACACGGCGATGTCACGTCGCTCTTTTCAAACATGAAGCATTTGTCCAAAGTGGTGCTGGAGAACTTCAAACCCATGATTCCGAGGGCTTTTCATCATTTGTGGCAGCAAGGAATTGAGTCAAATGACTATTACCTCAAGCTCTGTGGCTCGGGAGGAGGAGGTTACATTTTAGGATTTGCGAAGGATTATGAAAAAGTCCAAAAGCAGCTCAAAGACTACCGTTTGGAACTTGTGTATCGATTCTAAAAAAAATGGCGACATCTGAAAAGAACCAAAAAGCGCAACAACCCCCTTATTATTTTTTATTGGGTTTGCTTTCTGCAATGAGAGGCTACAATATTTTAACCGTCGTCATTGCCCAGTATTTGGCATCTGTCTTTGTTTTCAAGGCAAACGAATCGGTCGCGACGGTTGTTTTTGATGTGGACCTTTTTCTGACGGTGCTTTCCACCAGTTTGGTCATTGCAGGCGGTTACATCATCAATGATTTTTACGATGCAGAATTGGATCGGATCAACAAACCTCTCAAATTGCGCATTGACAATCTTGTTTCGCAAGGATTGAAGTTGAAAATTTATTTTTTGTGCAACGCCCTGGGTTTTTTCATAAGTGGCATCGTTTCTTGGCGTGCCGCGTTGTTTTTTGCGAGCTATATCTTTCTAATTTGGCTGTATTCTCACAAGTTGAAAAAGAGACCTTGGCTCGGATGGATCAGTGCATCGAGCTTGGCCATGATGCCATTTTTTGTCATATTTGTGTACCACAAGTACATTGCAGAGGTCGTATTTATTCACGCAGCTTTTTTGTTTTTTATTTTGTCCATTCGAGAACTCGTGAAAGATTTGGAAAATATAAAAGGCGCTTTTGCGTTGAATTACCGCACGATTCCGGTGCTTTATGGTGAGCGCGTTACGAAAAGTGTCATTACGCTGCTGGTGTTGATTGCTTTGAATCCGGTGTATCTTTTGTGGGGCTATCCGGAAATTGGTGCGATGAAATACTATTTCTACCTCGTTTTTATTTCATTTTTCATTTTTTTGGTGTTGCTTTGGAAAGGACATTCCAAAAGAGCGTATCGTTTGTTGCACAATATCTTGAAATTTCTCATCGTGTTGGGTGTGTTCAGTTTGTCTTTGATTGATACCTCGGTCATCATTTCAAGGATTTTAGAAAAAATATAGTTTTTGTAGAACAACAGAGATAACTCACCGCAAAAGTGTATTTTTGCAAAAAATAAATGATCGATTCATGAGTACAGAAAAAAACTCGTCGAGAGGACGACAACAAGGAGCGGGCCGCAAAAAAAGTCATGCAGCGTCCTCTTCTAAAAATGCAACGGGAAATTACAAAAAACGCCCGAGCAAATTTTCCAACAAACCAGAGCGCACGCCTCAAAAGAATGAAAACAATGGCATACGCTTGAACAAGTACATTTCCAATTCTGGAATTTGTTCACGCCGAGAAGCAGATGTTTTGATTGCTGCGGGTTCTGCTACGGTGAATGGAAAAGCTATAACGGAAATGGGTTACAAGGTGCAGCTGACCGATGAGGTTCGCTTCGAAGGTTCGTTGATCAATCCAGAAACAAAACGGTATGTTTTGTTGAACAAGCCGAAAAATTACATCACAACGATGGACGACGACAGAGGGCGCAAAACCGTGATGGAGTTGGTACAAATGGCTGCCAAAGAACGGATTTACCCTGTGGGTCGTTTGGATAGAAACACAACAGGTTTGCTATTGTTTACCAATGACGGAGAGCTCGCTAAAAAATTGACGCATCCCAAACACAATGTTCGAAAGTTGTACCATGCTTCTTTGGATCGCAAATTTGCATTGAAAGATTTGCAGACTTTGAGCAGTGGTGATTTTGCCGTGGAAGGGAAAAAAGTATTTATTGACGATGTGGCTTATGTGCAGGGAGAGTCAAAATCTGAGGTGGGTATTGAAATTCATTCTGGAAGAAATCGAATTGTCCGAAAAATTTTCGCAACGCTCGGTTACAAGGTAGTGAAACTAGACCGGGTTATTTTTGCAGGAATGACGAAAAAAAACATTCAAAGAGGGCATTGGAGGCATTTGACAGAGCAAGAAGTAAACAACTTGAAGATGTTGTAAATGATTTGAAATCCCACAAGGAGTTGCAAAAAACCGTTTTCGAAAGAAATCGGTTTTTTTAGTTTTTTACTGCACGAAGCATCTCTCTTTTTCCGGGTGGACCTGGCAATCGAGTGACTTGAAATCCTACAGCTTGCATGGCTCTTCGTACGCTTCCTTTTGCAGAATAGGTAACCAGAATACCTTCTTTTTTAAGAGCATCGTACATTTTTTGAAAGACTTCCTCTGTCCATAATTCAGGTTGCACACGTGCACCAAAAGCATCAAAATAAATGAGGTCAAACGCATTTTTGTCTTGGATGTCTTTGATCAATTGTTTTCTTTTCAAGAGGGAGAAATCTTTGCGAACTTCTTGTTTTTCGTTCCAAGGAAACAAATGCATTTCTTCGAATTTGTGTGCCAAATTTCGTGCATCCAATTCAGAGACATAATTCAGTTGCAAGATTTCGTCTTCTAAGATCGGGTAGGCCTCTACACCTGTATAGGCAATAGAGCGGTTTTGTTTGGCTGCTTCGAGCAACGTGATAAAGCAGTTCAACCCTGTTCCAAATCCGATTTCAAGAATGTTGAGCTGTTGTGCCGCGTGGGCAAACAAGCCGTTTTTTATAAAGACATGATAGGCTTCTTGGATGGCACCGTGCTTTGAGTGGTATTGCTCATTCCACTCGGGCATGTGTATGGTTGTAGAACCGTCAGACGTTATGATTATTTCTCGTTTCAAAATAAAGCGCTGTTGTGCAATGCAAATATACTCAATGCTTCCGAGAATTATGTAAAAACAGAAAAAGACCTCAAATGTTTTCTGAGGGTAAGATTATCACCCATTTCATTCACTTTTTCGTAAAATAAATACTATTTTTGTGGTCCTACTTCGATAAATAAAAAGAGCATGAGCGTAGATAATAAGATAGCATTGAATATCCAAAAATCGGATACAACAAAAATTTCAGAGATCGATTTCAACAACCTCTCTTTTGGAAATGTCTTTACGGATCATATGTTAGAATGTGACTACAAGGATGGGAAATGGCAAACGATAAATATCAAACCTTATGGTCCCATTTCTTTAGATCCTTCTGCCAAAGTTTTTCATTACGGTCAAGCCATTTTCGAAGGAATGAAGGCCTACAAAGATACTCAGGATGCGATTTGGTTGTTTCGTCCAGATGAAAATCACAAAAGATTGAACAAATCTGCGGTACGTTTGGCAATTCCAGAGTTTCCTGAAGATGCTTTTTTCAAAGGATTGGAGGCTTTGTTAAGTCTTGAGAAAGATTGGATTCAAAAAAAGGAAGGAAGTTCTTTGTACATCCGTCCGTTTGTCATTGCCACGGAAAAAGGAGTTTCTGCCAATCCGGCCAAAGAATACAAATTCATGATTATTTTATCTCCGGCACAATCTTATTACAGTGGTGAGGTACGTGTTTTGTTTGCGGACAAATACAGCCGATCTGCTAGTGGTGGAGTGGGGTTTGCAAAGTGTGCAGGAAATTATGCGGGACAATTTTATCCAACCAAATTGGCCAATGATTCAGGGTACCAACAAGTAGTATGGACAGATGCGAGCACTCATGAAAATTTAGAAGAAGCAGGTACGATGAACGTGTTTTTTAGAATCGGTGACAAGTTGGTAACAGCGCCTACATCAGATAGGATTTTAGATGGGGTAACACGAAAGAGCATTCTGAAACTTGCCGCGTCCGAAGGGATTGCTTGTGAAGTGCGAACGATATCTGTACACGAAATAGAAGAGGCCGCAAAAAATGGAACTTTATTGGAGATGTTTGGGGCGGGAACCGCCGCCGTTGTCAATCCTATTTTAGGATTCAGTTTCAAAGGACAGGATTACGAGCTGCCTACGTTGGAAACGAGCTATGCTTCGTTTTTCAAAGATAAAATAACAAGTATCCAAACAAAAAATTCGGAAGATCCGTTTGGATGGACGTACAAAGTAAGAGAATAAGAATTTGACTTACTGAAATGATTTCAAGAAGCTTGTGTGATTTTTAATTGCACAAGTTTTTTCTTAACTTAGAGCTATTACGACAGGATATGAGTACAATTGAACAAGCAAAAACAGGTCTTTTTTCAAAAGGTTTTTTAGAGGTGAATACGCCAGAAAAAATGGATTATGTCGCTGAAATCAACAAGCTAAAAAAAGAAAAAAACGCCGTGATCTTGGCACATTATTACCAAGAGGAGGCCATTCAAGATATTGCAGACTTTGTTGGAGATAGCTTAGCACTCGCGCAAGAGGCGGCAAAAACAGATGCGGATATCATCGTGTTTGCAGGCGTGCATTTTATGGCGGAGACTGCAAAAATTTTAAACCCGAAGAAAAAAGTATTGTTGCCCGATTTGAAGGCAGGTTGTTCGTTGGCAGATTCTTGTCCACCCGCAGATTTCAAAGCATTTGTTGCTGCACATCCTGACCACAAAGTGGTGACGTATATCAATTGTTCTGCAGAGATCAAAACCCTGAGCGATGTGGTTTGCACTTCTTCCAATGCGGTAAAAATCATCAATTCTTTTCCGAAAGAGCAAAAAATTATTTTTGCGCCGGACAAAAACTTAGGCGATTATTTGAACAAAGAAACCGGCCGTAACATGCTACTATGGGACGGTGCTTGTATGGTGCACGAAGCATTTTCAATTGAAAAATTGTTAGACGCACACAAAGAGCATCCGGATGCGGAAATTATTGCGCACCCTGAGTCGCCCGCACACATTTTGAAGACAGCTTCGTATATTGGTTCTACAGCGGGATTGTTGCGTTATGCAAGAGAAAGTAAAAAGCAAAAGTTCATCGTAGCAACGGAAGCGGGCATCTTGCACGAAATGATCAAACAGGTTCCGGAAAAAACATTGATTGCAGCACCTGCGGAAGAAGACAATACGTGTGCTTGCAGTGAGTGTGCTTACATGAAGTTGAATACGATGAAAAAGTTGTACACCTGTATGAAATTTGAATTGCCAGATATTGAAATCTCGGAAAATTTGGCAACCAGAGCCTTGTTGCCGATTGAAAAAATGTTGGAATTATCGAAATAGAAATCATGCAAGCAGATTACCTCATTATTGGTTCCGGCATCGCAGGCCTTACGTATGCTTTGCGTGTGGCGTACCACAACAAAGAACACAGCGTCGTGGTGGTAACCAAAGGCGATAAAGACGAGTCCAACACAAAATATGCACAAGGAGGCATTGCTACGGTGCACGATAGAAACATAGATTCCTTTGAACAACACATTGAGGATACCTTGATTGCGGGTGATGGCTTGTGCAATGAAGAAGTGGTTCGCATGGTGGTAGAGGAGGGCCCTGCACGTTTGCAAGAACTGATTGATTGGGGAGTGAAATTTGACGAAAACAACACCGGTGAATTTGATCTTGGGAAAGAAGGAGGTCATTCACAAAACCGTATTTTACACCACAAAGACATCACGGGTTACGAAATTGAAAGAGCGCTGTTGTTGATGGTAGAAAAGGCGCCAAACATTCAGGTTTTGGAACAGCATTATGCCATCGATTTTATCACAGAGCACCATACAAAAACACAGAAAAAAGACAAAGAATCCGATGTTACTTGTTTCGGAGCTTACGTCTTGGATGCGAAAAACAATTGTGTAAAAACCATCATTTCCAAGATAACTTTGATGGCGTCTGGAGGAAGTGGTCAAGTGTATACTACAACAACCAATCCGTTGATTGCAACGGGCGATGGAGTGGGCATGGCCTACCGAGCCAAAGCAGCCATTGAAGATATGGAATTCATTCAATTTCATCCAACAGCTTTGTATCAAATGCCACAGGAGTCTCCTGCATTCTTGATTTCGGAGGCGGTGAGAGGTTTCGGAGCTCGTTTGAGAACTGCAAAAGGAGCGTTTTTTATGCGCAAATACGATCCTCGCGAAGAATTGGCTTCCCGAGACATTGTTGCCAGAGCCATTGACACGGAAATGAAAATGAGCGGTGACGATTACGTGTTCTTAGATTGTACACAGCTCGAGTATAAAAAATTCAAAAAACATTTCCCCAACATTTTAAAGAAATGCAAATCACTTGGGATTGACATTCGAAAAAAATGGATTCCAGTAGTGACAGCTGCCCATTATATTTGTGGTGGGGTAAAGGTGAATATGGATGGAAAAACCACCATTCAAAATTTATACGCTTGTGGAGAATGCTCTTCTACGGGCCTACATGGTGCCAATCGTTTGGCATCAAATTCATTGCTAGAGGCTTTGGTGTACTCGCAACGGAGCTACTTGAGCAGTATTTCGGTAATAGATTCTCTTTCATTCAACGAGGAGGTGCCTCAGTGGGATGCAACGAATACTTCGCAAAATAAAGAAAATATATTGGTCACGCACGGTCGTGCTTCTGTCCAAAAAATCATGAGTGATTATGTAGGCATCGTGCGTTCCAAAAGACGTTTGCTCAGTGCAGAGAAACGCTTGCGTTTGATTTATGAGGAAACAGAAGAATTGTACAAAGAATCGATTGTTTCTCCGGAATTATGTGAATTGAGGAATTTGATTACAACAGCTTATTTGATTTGCGAGTTTTCTTTGAAACGAACAGAAAACAAAGGAGGATTTTACAACAAGGATTTTGCATAAGGTGTACCGTCCTGTACTTCTTTCCTCGCAGAGGTCAAATAAGAGATAAAAAAAAACAGATTTGTAAAAACCTGTTTTTTTTATTTTTAAGGTAGAGGATCCTTTAGATGAAATCCACGTGTCCGGTAGCTACGTGATAGACAGCTCCTACGATTTTGATGTCTCCGTTTGTTTCCATTTCGGCTAAAATTGGACTCTCTTTCCGAATGTTTTCAATGGACAAGGCTACATTTACTCGGGAAGTTTCTTCGATAGATTCGGGTGTGACTTCTTTGTTCACTTTTGCAACAGCAGGTTGAATTTTACGGAGCAAAGCAGTAATGTTTCCGAGTTCTACTTGTTTGCATGCCGCCGTAACTGCCCCGCATTTGGTATGTCCTAAAACAACAATCAACTTTGATCCTGCAACCTTGCAAGAATACTCTAGCGACCCTAGAATATCTTCGTTGACAATATTCCCCGCAACTCGTGCGCTAAAGATGTCGCCTATTCCTTGATCAAATACTATTTCTGCGGGTACTCGTGAGTCGATGCAGCTCAGTATTGCAGCAAAAGGATATTGCCCTTCACTGGTGTCGAGGATTTGTTGGTTCAAATTTCGCGAGGCTCTTTTGTTTGCAACAAATCGTTGGTTCCCTTCGACAAGCATTTGATGTGCTTTTTGTGGGGTAATTTGTGCTTGAGATTCTTGTGTTTGTGCATTCATATGGCTATAATTTAGTGATTAGCAGCGTTTGTTGTCTTGGCTCTTAAGTTGAAGAAATCGATATAACTGTTCGGGTTTTCTACGGTTCCTCTTTCAGAGACAAGTTTTACTGTGATGTTTCTGATTTCTGCTTTGTGTTTGAAATCGTCCAGAATTTCAATGATATCGTTGTCCAAGTATTTGGTATTTCGAACATCGAGCTCAAGTATAGAATCTTCGTCCAAGTTGTCGAGTTCTTTAAGGATGGCTCCTTTGTTGATAAAAGTTACTTCTTCTGAGAGTGTCATCTTCACTTTTGTTTTTCCGTTGCTTTTGTCTTCAATATGCAGGAAATGTGAATTCTGGTAATTCTTCAATAATACGACAATAATTCCGACTCCAAGACCAAGGGATATGCCAACCAAAAGGTCGGTAAAAACAATTCCCAGAATGGTTACAATAAAGGGAAGAAATTGCTTCCATCCAAGATTGTACATGGTTTTGAACAAGGCGGGTTTTGCTAATTTGTACCCGACAACCAAAAGAATCGCAGCCAATACAGCGAGCGGTATCTTATTCAAAAGAGTGGGTATGGTGATGACTGAGATCAACAGTAAAAAGCCATGTATGATGGCAGATGATTTGGTCTTTCCACCAGATTGGATGTTGGCCGAGCTTCGCACAATTACTTGTGTCACAGGCAATCCTCCAATCAATCCAGAAAGCATGTTTCCAACACCTTGCGCCAGCAATTCTCTGTTCGTTGGAGTCACGTTTTTATCCGGATCCAATTTGTCTGTAGCTTCCACGCAAAGCAAGGTTTCTAAACTTGCAACCAAAGCAATGGTAAAAGCGACAACCCATATATCTGCTGAAAAAATAGCATTGAAATTCGGAAAGCTAAACTGCCCGAGAAAAGAGTCAAAACTGTCAGGAATTGGCACACTTACGAGGTGAGATGCTGAAATGCCCCAGAATTTGTTGTTTTCTGTGAGTACAAAAAATGCGATACCGAGCAATACGGTAACGAGTGGCCCTTGTATGAGTTGAAATATTTTTCCTTTTTTAGAAAGCACTTTGTCCCAAAGAATTAAAACGCCCAGTCCAAGGAATCCAATCAATGCAGACCCTGGTTTGATGTAGTTGATGGTATTCAAAATTTCTGAAAAGGTATTGTTTCCATCTACTTGAAAAAAGGCGAAATCACCTTCGGGATCAGCATCGTATCCAAACAGGTGAGGAATTTGTTTTAGGATGATGATAATTCCAATTCCGGTAAGCATTCCTTTGATTACGGAAGAAGGGAAGTAATATCCGATGATACCGGCTTTGAGAAATCCGAGAACAATTTGTATTGCGCCGGCAATGACAACAGCTAGCAAGAAATTTTCGTATCCTCCAAGCGATCCTATTGCAGTCAACACAATGGCGGCGAGTCCTGCAGCAGGACCACTAACTCCAATTTTTGACCCACTCAATGCTCCAACGACAATACCGCCAATAATTCCCGCAATCAATCCTGAAAATAAGGGAGCCCCACTAGCCAGTGCGATTCCCAAACAGAGGGGAAGTGCCACAAAAAACACAACAATACTTGCTGGGAAATCTTTTTTCAAATTTGCTGTAAATGTTTGATCTTTCATTTTGTTTTATGTTTAATTATAGATGTAAAAAGACGGTTCTAAAAAAGCTTTGTGCTATCAACGTCCAAGTTAAAAAAAAAAGTGAAAAAAGCCTCTCTTCTATCCTTGTTTTTGTTTTTTGTTTGACCGACGACTCAATGGCTCTTTTCTTAGGTTCGCATTTCGAAAAGATACCTTTCCTGGGGTTGTTTTTTGACAGCTTGGAAAACCAATTTTCTGTGAAATAGCTGCACCTTGCAGTGTGACCAAAATCAAGGACTTGTTGCTGTTGAACAATGCTGTAGGCAGGGAGTAATGGGTAGCTTGCTCAAGGGTTCTATTTGTCTTGTAAGTATCTTTTTTGCGAAAAGGAGCCCAGAAAAAAGTGCTCTTTTTGTGATGGATTTTTTCTGGGCATTGACCAATTAGCTATTGAGCATCACGGGCATGACAAGCATGGTGATCTGCTCTCCTTGTTCTGTTCCGTCTACGGGTGTTAAGATCCCAGCTCTGTTCGGCAAAGACATTTCTATCAATACGTCTTCAGAAGTTAAGTTGCTCAACATTTCGGTTAAAAAGCGCGAATTGAAGCCAATTTGCATATCGTCTCCCTGGTAATCGCAGTTCAAACGTTCGTCGGCTTTGTTTGAGTAATCGATGTCTTCAGCAGAAATGTTCAATTCAGTTCCTGCCATTTTCAATCGGATTTGATGTGTTGTTTTGCTAGAGAAAATAGACACACGTTTTGTAGAATTTAAGAAGGAAGCTCGATTTACGGTCAGTTTATTTGGGTTTTCTTTCGGGATTACCGCATCGTAATTCGGGTATTTCCCGTCAATCAATCGACAGATAAGAACGACATTGTCAAAGACAAATTTAGCGTTGGTATTGTTGTATTCAATCGTCACGTCCGTATCACTGGATCCTAAAATTCCTTTCAGCAAGTTCAAAGGTTTTTTTGGCATGATAAACTCGGCAGTTTCATTGGCTTGAACATCTGTTCTTGTGTATTTCACCAATTTGTGTGCGTCTGTAGCTACAAAAGTCAAATTGTCGGAGCTGAATTGAAAAAACACACCGCTCATCACAGGACGCAAATCGTCGTTCCCAGTAGCAAAAATCGTTTTTGAAATCGCCGCTTCTAACACAGTGGCTGGAATGACAGTCGCACTCGGTGCATCAAGCGCAATGCTTTTTGGGAATTCCTCTCCGTCAAAATAGGCCATGTCGTATTTCCCTTGCTCAGAGCTGATTTCTATGGTACTGTTCTCTTCTGTTTTGAATGTAAGAGGTTGGTTTGGAAAGGTTTTCAGCGTGTCCAACAGCAAACGTGCAGAAATCGCTACACTTCCGGTAGATTCCGATTCTACATCTATGGTACTTGTGATTGTTGTTTCCAAATCAGACGCCGAAATTTTCAGGTCATTTTTGTTTAGTTCAAACAAAAAGTTGTCTAAAATGGGCAAAGTATTGTTGTTGTTTATAACGCCTCCTAACGTTTGAAGTTGTCTCAACAATTGAGAGCTTGATACAATAAATTTCATTCTATTTTTTTTTATTTTTTATGGATTGATTCCTCTGATTGAATTCGTTATTCTGGATATAAAAAAGGCCAAAGCAAAGACGCAACAAAACAAATATAGAGCAAATCCTGTTGCATACAAAGAAATGTTT
>Ga0209136_1000906_pt1 | contig 20611 bp, 17 predicted proteins | sample SaaInl0LU_22_DNA_FD_184640 | JGI IMG/M metagenome (GOLD analysis project Ga0209136, IMG submission 184640) | Marine microbial communities from expanding oxygen minimum zones in the Saanich Inlet - ESP_90LU_22_DNA (SPAdes) (version 2) | ecosystem: Environmental > Aquatic > Marine > Intertidal... | reverse complement strand
ACTTCGGCTTTACCTGACGATTGAACATGGAATACTGCGCGCTGTAATACACGTTGAAATCCAAGTGTCGGCTGGGTTTCTTGAGAATTATCAGGATCATCAACCATTAATGGGGTCGTGTCTTGAACAAAATTAGTGAGCTCGGTTCTAATCAGCTCAATATCTGCGTTACATGCTTGTAATGCTTCTAATGCAGCAGCATTATCTAATAACGCTAATAGTAAGTGTTCAACAGTCATAAACTCGTGTTTGTGCTGTCTTGCAAATATAAAAGCTTCGTTTAATGTTTGTTCTAAATCTTTATTCAACATGTAAATAACCTCAAAGGCCAAAAATTTTAAGCTTGTTCATAAGAACATAGCAATGGGTGTTGATGTTTCTGAGCGTACTGATTTACTTGCATCACTTTAGTTTCTGCAATCTCTGCGGTATATACGCCACATACTGCTTTGCCTTGATAATGCACGGTTAACATTACCTGGTTAGCTTTCTCCCCGTCCATGTTGAAAAAACGACATAACACTTCTACTACAAACTCCATCGGCGTGTAGTCATCATTATTTAATATTACTTTGTACATCGAGGGTGGTTGAACCTTTTTTTCTACCGATTCATTTATCTTATGCTCATCGATGGTACTGGTATTTTCTTTACTCATTATTTATTTGTATAACCTAATAGTAGACGTTAACTGATTTTTTTCAATTATTTCTATGGACTAACCTTGACAGATCAACTACGTAATATCTACTTTTAAGTATAGATGTTTCTAGCTCATCGTCCAAAAATCATTACTCTAAATACAGTATGTATATTTATGTAATGGGGATTTTTCACTACAGATCAAGTTTAAAGGAAAAGAGTATGGCTATCGGTAAAGTAAAATGGTTTAACAACACTAAAGGTTTTGGCTTTATTGTCCCTGAAGACGGTAATGAAGATATTTTTGCTCATTATTCCACTATTAAGATGGACGGGTACCGTGCCTTGAAGGCTGGCCAATCTGTTCATTATGATATGGTGCAAGGACCGAAAGGGTTACATGCTGAAAATATATCAATAAATGAGGATGTGGATAGTATGAACTAAGGCATTGCCTTTATTCATAAATGAGAATATTTAGATGGTGTGTGTTGATCGAGTGATGTTCTGTCAATCCAACGGACTTTATTGCTACTCTAATATACGATAACATTCACCATCTTTTAATGCCTACCTTATCAAGATGTATACTTTTGGTTTATGAAATTCTACCGCAACCATTCACAAAATAAGCGTGTTCGTCACACCAAAAACGAAAAGAAACTCGTCGTATTATTTAATAAACCATTTAATGTGTTAACCCAATTCACTGATCAAGCAGGACGTCAGACGTTAAAAGATTACATCGATATCCCTAATATTTATGCCGCAGGCAGACTTGATCGTGACAGTGAAGGATTACTGGTACTGACCAATGATGGAAAATTACAGCATGCGCTCGCTCATCCGACCCAAAAAACAACCAAAACTTATTGGGTTCAAGTAGAAGGTGATATTACCGATGAGGCCATCGAGCAATTATCAAATGGGGTAAATCTTAAAGATGGTATGACGGCACCGGCAAAAGTAGAGAAAATGGCTGCACCTGCAATCTGGCCAAGAACCCCTCCCATTCGAGAGCGAGCCTCAATTCCTACTTCGTGGGTCAGTATTACCATTAGCGAGGGACGCAATCGACAAGTCAGAAGAATGACTGCACATGTCAACTATCCGACCCTGAGACTGATCCGTTATCGTGTTGGACAATGGACAATTGATAATATTGCAAATGGTGAATTTCAGATAATTTAGTTTGCAGGTGAAAGCTTAGTCAAGGATTGCTATAATAGCCCACATTGTAATCCCGCTTGTGTTAACCGAGATATTATCATTTTGAGCATGCCAATACCTGAACATATTATTCCTGCAGACACCAAAGTAATAGTAGGTATGTCCGGAGGTGTAGACTCCTCTGTTTCCGCTTATTTGTTGAAACAACAAGGCTTTCAAGTCGAAGGCGTTTTCATGAAAAACTGGGAAGAGGATGATAATGATGAGTATTGCGCTGCAGCTGAAGATTTAGCCGATGCGCATGCAGTGGCTGACAAATTAGGTATCACCTTACATAGCATTAATTTCGCGGCTGAGTATTGGGATAATGTATTTGAATATTTTTTAGCCGAATATAAAGCAGGCCGGACTCCCAATCCTGATATCATGTGCAACAAAGAAATTAAATTTAAAGCGTTTTTGGAATATGCGGCAGAAGATTTAGGTGCTGATTATATCGCTACAGGTCATTATGTTTCTCGCGCAAAAAATGGTGATAAATGGGAAATGTTACGTGGTTTTGATCAAAATAAAGACCAAAGCTATTTCCTCTATACTTTATCACATGAACATATTGCAAAAACTTTGTTTCCCATCGGACATTTAGAAAAACCAACAGTCCGAGAAATAGCTGAAGCACAAGGTTTAGTCACTCATGATAAAAAAGACTCTACGGGAATTTGTTTTATTGGTGAACGTAAATTCACCGACTTTCTGAGTCAATATCTCCCAGCGCAACCTGGTGATATTTATACCTTTGAAGGCGAAAAAATTGGTGAACACCAAGGTTTAATGTATCACACACTAGGTCAACGCAAAGGGCTGTTAATTGGTGGCACCCGTGATCATGGTGATGAGCCTTGGTATGTCGTCGATAAAGATATGACCAATAATCGCCTCATTGTTGGACAAGGTGCTAATCATCCTCGTCTATATTCCAATGGCTTAATCGCCAAACAGCTTGATTGGGTATCACGTACTGCGCTCACCGAACCCACTCGTATGACCGTTAAAACCCGTTATCGTCAAGCTGATATTGATTGTATCGTCACGCCTATCGATGACGATAGTGTGAAAGTGATATTTGATACTCCCCAAAAAGCAGTAACCCCAGGACAGTCTGCAGTATTCTATCAAGGCCCAGTCTGTTTAGGTGGCGGGATCATAGAGAGTTATATTCGCTCATGAGTAATTTACATCCATTAATCGAACAACAACTCGCACTAGCTGGTGTGGTCCAGGCCGCACTCTTAGTCCAGCAAGTATCGCGCACAGGCACATGCGATGAAGCTGCATTTGAAGCAAGTATTTCCAGTATTTGTGTGACCGACCCTGACACACCACAACAAGTATTTGGTCAGTTAAGTAACCTAAAGATAGGCTTTACTGGTATTGCCGGGCAACTCAGTAATAAGGCCGTAGCGAAAGATGCGGAAATTACCCGTTATATCGCGAGCATGCTTAGTTTGGAACGAAAACTGGCCGCTAAACCCAGTGTGCTTAACGATCTCGGTGTGCGTATTACCAATGTCCAGCGACAATTGGGTCATGTCGAATTTGAACATCAGCAAATACTATCATCATTAGCGAGTATTTATGTAGATGTGGTGAGCCCTCTAGCGCCCAAAATCCAAATTTCAGGTAATCCGGCACATCTCAAACAAGAAAGTAACCAACATAAAGTACGTGCGCTATTACTAGCGGGTGTACGAGCTGCAGTGATGTGGCGTCAAATGGGCGGTAAGCGCCGTCATATATTATTTAATCGTAAACGTATTTTGCGCAGTGCTAATTTAGCGCTCCAAGAAATACACTAAGCTTATTAGGAGCCTATTGTGGATCTATCGTTATTAACGGCTTTGTCGCCTGTAGATGGTCGTTATGCCAGCAAAACTGCCGAACTTCGTCCTTATTTTTCTGAATTTGGATTATTAAAGTACCGTGTTATCGTCGAAGTGCGTTGGTTACAAAAATTATCACAAAACGCTGGTATTACTGAAGTAGCGCCATTTTCAGCTGAGGCCAATGCAGTATTAAATAACATCGTAGACACTTTCAGTGAAGCCGATGCACAACGTATTAAAGATATTGAAAAAACGACCAATCATGACGTTAAAGCCGTTGAGTACTTTTTAAAAGAACAGGTTGCAGATACCCCAGAATTACATGCCGTTAATGAATTTATTCACTTTGCTTGTACTTCTGAAGATATTAATAACTTATCTCATGGACTGATGCTTTCTGAAGCACGTGATGAAGTGTTATTGCCATACCTTGACCAATTAATCAGTGAATTAAAACGTTTAGCTATAGAATACCGTAGTATTCCGATGATGGCCCGTACACACGGTCAGCCAGCTTCACCAACGACTATGGGCAAAGAAATGGCGAACGTGATGATGCGTTTAGAGCGTCAACGCACACAAATCGCAAATATTGATATGCTCGGTAAAATCAATGGTGCTGTTGGTAATTATAATGCCCACTTATCAGCTTATCCTGAAGTTGACTGGCACACATTATCAGAAGAATTTGTTACCAGTCTTGGTTTAACCTGGAATCCTTATACCACGCAAATCGAACCACATGATTATATTGCAGAGTTATTTGATGCTATCGCTCGCTTTAATACTATCTTAATTGACTTTGACCGTGACGTTTGGGGTTATATTGCATTAGGACACTTCAAACAAAAAACGATTGCTGGTGAAATAGGTTCTTCAACCATGCCACACAAAGTTAACCCAATCGACTTTGAAAACTCGGAAGGTAATTTAGGCATTGCCAATGCTTTATTTGCCCACTTAGCAACGAAATTACCCGTATCTCGCTGGCAACGAGATTTAACCGATTCTACGGTATTACGTAATCTTGGTGTGGGTATTGGCTATTCATTAATTGCTTACCAAGCCAGTTTAAAAGGAATTAGTAAACTTCAAGTTAACGAACCTAGCCTGCTAGCAGAACTTGATGATAATTGGGAGTTACTTGCTGAGCCGATTCAAACCGTCATGCGCCGATATGGTATTGAAAAACCGTATGAAAAGCTAAAAGAATTGACTCGTGGTAAAAAAGTCAATGCTCAAGTAATGGCTGAATTCATCGACAGTTTAGATATGCCAGATAATGTCAAAGCCGAATTGAAAAAACTATCCCCACAAACCTATATTGGTCAAGCAATCTCATTTGTTGATCAGTTGTCAAAATAGTTAACGACTCACCACCATTATTCTGCAATATCAGAGTAATGGTGGTTTATCCCATATCTATTCATAACATCTACCTCAATTAACCTAACATAAAATGTAATTTCTTCAGTTTTACTCTCAAACTGTGCCATACTAGGTTAAATAAGCTTTCGTCTGTTTAAATGGACACCCTTCTTTTTTATCTAGGTTAACAATGTACACATTATCTGCTTTTTCTATCAAACACTTTCTAGCTGAAAACTGGCAACGTAAGCCTTGTGTTCTGCATAACGCCTTACCAAACTTCGAAGATCCACTCGATGAACATGATTTAGCCGGTTTAGCGCAAGAACAAGATATCGATAGTCGAGTGATCAGTCAAATGGATGGAGACTGGAAGGTGACTGAAGGACCTTTTACTGAGTTTGAAGACGTTTGTAAAGGCGCTTGGACACTATTAGTGCAAGGCGTCGATACACACATAGAATCTGCTTCACTTCTCATGAATGCATTTAACTTTATTCCACATTGGCGCATGGATGATTTACTAGTCAGCTATTCACAGCCTGGGGCCGGTGTGGGCGCACATATTGACCAATACGACGTTTTTATTGTGCAAGGAAAAGGAACTCGGCGGTGGCAAGTAGGTGACAAGAGTATGAAATATGCGAAATACTACCCTCACCCCAAATTGCAACAAATAGATGAATTTGAACCTATCATTGATGTCGAGTTACTCCCCGGAGATATACTTTATATCCCACCAGGATTTCCTCATAAAGGTCAATCAATCACTGAATGTATGAACTATTCCGTGGGATTCAGAGCCCCTGACCAGACTGAACTATTCCAAGCTATTGCCGATGATTTACTTGATTCAGATAAACTAACACGACGTTTTATCGATAGAAATCGCACCTATATCGACCGCCCTTCAGCAATTAGTCCAAAAGACATTATGTTGCTCAAACAACTTTTACAACAATATGTCACCAATACACAAATTGACCAAGTACTCACTCAGCATTTGTCCAAACAAAATGAATATTTAGATGCGTTTCCGTTAGAAACTCCATTGCCGAGTTCATACATTCTAGCATTAATTAATCAAGGCGTGACTTTACAACTCGCCTGTGGAGTAAGACCGGTATATCTAGACTATCAAGTTGATGATGAATTTATATTTTTTATTAACGGTCATAAATTTTCTACCAGTGCAACAGCTCGTTTAGAAACATCACGTTTACTAGACAACCATCAAACATTTATTAAATTTAATGCCGAATTGACACATGATTGGATTGAATTAATAAGAGAGTTAATTAACCTTGGTTATTTAGAAATTGTTGAAGAAGATTAAGATGGATTAATGAGATGACTTAAGGCTGAATAATCTAATCATTAACAGCCTTTAGTCACACCTTGATGGATCATCTTGATGGATGTGGATAGTGTGAATTTACCTTGTGCTAGCCCCAAAGATCATCACGTTCACTAAGCTGATGTAAGCTAATCGCTCTATCGGCTAACAGTTTTGCGTAATTTTCTTGAGTGTCATCTAACGTTTGGGTCTGCATAATATTTTCAGCTTTGAGCTGCCATGAGAGTGAGAAATGACGTAATGCACCTCTTACATCAGGTGCAACATCAAAAGGCACGTAGTCTGCAGGTAAATCGCCACTAAGGACCCAAAAGAATTTACCTTGTTGAGATTTAATTTTCCAAACCGCTACATATGGCGCTAAATAACGGCTAGCTTCTACCACCACTGATTCGAACAACACACCGTTCTGTGCTAAGTGAGCGTTAGCACGTTGAAATTGTTCACGTACCCAAGTGTCATGTTCAGCTTGTGTCATTGGTGTCGATTCATTAGATGTTTCGCTCATGTGCGTCCTCTAAATTTTATTATTGTTGATGCTAACCACAATGCTCAATCAAGATACAATGCGGTTTAACATTTGTAATGGGTGTACTGGCTTGTCTCCAGATAAACGAGCAACTTGGCTGCGACAAGAATACCCCGTCACTAAGCGTGCATCTTCTGGGTATTTAGCCACTGCACTTTCCCAACTCAATGCATAGATCCCTTGGCTATTCGCCAAATGTGAAGATTCATGTCCGTAAGTGCCCGCCATACCACAACATCCAACAGAGACAATATCTAACGGCACATTGAGTTTTCCAAAAATGACTTGCCACTGCTTCTCACTTAATGGCAATGCCGTTTTCTCTGTGCAATGAGTAAACAGTCCTAATGTGTGTGTTGGTTGATGAGATACCGATAACTGTGTTACCCCATCACTAGCATACTGACTGAGCCATTCATGCACAGCGAGCACACTGAATTCACCTCGTTTTTCTGCAAGTGTTTTAGTGTACTCATCACGATAGACCAGCAACAAAGAGGCATCAACACCCACCATCGGGATATCAAACTGAGCGATATCATTGAGAAAATCTGCAGTGGATTGAGCTGTACGGGCAAATTTATCTAAAAACCCTTTCACATGTTGGGGCTTACCATTTGGATTAAACGGTAACAGGATAGGATTAAATCCACATTTCGTCGCGAGTGCCATAAAGTCTGCGACAACACTTGCATCATAAAAACTAGTAAAGGGATCTTGGACCACCAACACTGTTTTTTCTTTTTGTTCTGGAGTCAAGGAGGCTAATCCCTGCATAGAAAATGATGTATAAGGTTTCACTTTATCAGACAACGTCGGCACCGATAACGTTGGCGTATCGACATAACCAACAGCTTCTTTAAGTAACCATTGACTGAATGATAAATTAGTAAAGAAATTAACGGTTCTTGGTATTTTTGCTAATAACGGTGCCATCCGCTCAATATTGGCAACTAAAAAGTCTTTCACGGGACGCGAATAACGCTGATAGTAGATGGATAAGAATTTTGCTCTGAAATCAGGCACGTCAACCCCTACTGGACATTGAGCTGAGCATGACTTACAGGCTAAGCATTCATCCATAACTTCAAATACTTCATGCGAGAAATCTTGGTTAGAATTACCCGAATTCGTATTGATCATGCGACTTAACCAGCTACTTTTAAACTGCTGTGCGTTGAGACTATCGACATTGACATCTTGTTGACCTAGTAAGCGTAACCATTCACGGATCATGCCTGCTCGACCTTTAGGTGAATGACGTCTATCTGAAGTAATTTTACTCGATGGACACATCGGTGAAGTCGTATCATAGTTAAAACATAACCCATTACCATTACAACTCATGGCTGGCGCAAATTCTTCCTTAAAGACAACTGGAATCGTTCTATCATAAGTACCGCGTTTAGTATCAGTCACCTGAACTAACTGCGCATCAGAATCAATGGGAGTACAAATCTTACCTGGATTCATTTTATTATGTGGGTCAAAGACTGCTTTAATTTTACGCAGCTCGCTATACAGTGACTCTCCAAAGAATGCCGGTGTATATTCACTGCGATAGCCTTTACCATGCTCTCCCCACATCAATCCGCCATATTTAGCGACTAACGCGACGACTTGGTCGGAAATCTGTTTGAGTAAGACTTCTTGTTGTGGATCATTCATATCCAGAGCAGGACGAACATGCAGGACACCAGCATCGACATGACCAAACATCCCATAATCCAATTCGTGAGCGTCTAGTAATGACCGAAACTCCATAATAAAGTCTGCAAGATTCTCCGGGGGGACTGCAGTATCTTCCGCAAATGCAATCGGTTTTTTCGCACCATCGGCTTTCCCTAATAGGCCTACCGACTTTTTACGCATGGCATAAATTTTTTGAATATCAGGTACGTCATATGTTACCTGATAACCAATAACACCACCTTTTTGCGTTTTAATATCTTCATCCAACTCCGCACTTAATCGATCGATACGTGCCGTTATTTCCGCTTCGTCGTTACTATTATACTCGACCATATTTAAACCCAATAAATCATGGTCTGGTACATCGGTAATTAGATCAGAAACGGAGTGCCAAATGATATCTGCGCGTGCTAGATTCAATACTTTCGAATCGACAGTTTCGACCGACGTCGCTTTTGCTGCCACCATCTTAGGTGCATGGCGTAATGCCGCTTCAAAAGAGTTATATTTAATATTCACCAATGCTTTATGGTTTGCGATTGGCGTAATATTCAGTTTCGCCTCTGCGACAAAAGCAAGTGAACCTTCTGAGCCGGTAATCAAGCGACTGATATCAAAGGTGTCTGTCTCTGGCGCATAAACATGTTCTAGATCATAACCGGTTAAGAACCGATTCAACCGTGGGAACTTAGCTAAAATGGCATCGCGCTGTTCGACACATGACGCTTGGATTTGTTTAGCAATTGCTTGATAGCTGGATTGCTCATGGGTTAAACAGGTCTCAATAGCCGTAGGAGCGGTGTGTAATACATCACCATTAACCAGAACCGACGTTAACCCCAAGACATGATCAGAGGTCTTTCCATAGACTAATGAGCCCTGCCCTGAAGCATCGGTATTAATCATCCCACCAATGGTGGCACGATTAGAGGTTGATAAATCTGGCGCAAAGAAATAACCAAAAGGTTTTAACGCATCATTCAAGGCGTCTTTTACGACCCCTGCTTGGACTTTCACCCATTGTTCATCTGCATTAATTTCTAGTATTTGATTCATATGACGTGATAAATCTACCACGATCCCATGAGTTAATGATTGACCATTAGTCCCTGTGCCGCCACCACGCGCCGAAAATACAACTTCATCAAATGCTTGGACTGTTCGACCAATACACACCAAATCATCAATGTGTTTTGGGTAGACAATCGCTTGTGGTAGTTTTTGATAAATGGAGTTGTCCGTAGCCATCGCTAAACGGCTAGAATACTGAGTTTCAATATCTCCATCAAAACCGGCGCGATTAAGTGCATCTAGGTAATCAAGATATTGTTGTTCAAGGGCGTTGTTGCTATCAAGTACAGGTAACATGGCGTCAAGTTAGTATAATCAAGATGACTGACATTATACGCAAAATTGCACTTAAGCTCTATGAAATCAAAAAATATAAACATAAAAAAGCCGCTTGCCATGTAAACAATGGCTAGCGGCTCGTCATTTTAGATCAAGCTCAGTTTAGTTGAGGTGATTAACCATGCTGTTCGGCTAAGTATAACCAAGTTTCAACAACCGTATCTGGGTTGAGCGAAACACTGTCGATGCCTTGTTCTACTAACCACGCCGCAAGATCTTCATGATCAGATGGCCCTTGCCCACAAATACCTACGTATTTACCGCGCGCTTTTGCCGCTTTAATCGCCATAGCTAAGAGCTTCTTAACTGCTTCATTACGTTCATCAAATAAATGTGCAATCAAACCTGAATCACGATCCAATCCTAGTGTTAACTGAGTTAAATCGTTTGATCCAATCGAAAAACCATCAAAGATATCTAAGAATTCATCGGCAAGTAACGCATTCGACGGTAATTCACACATCATAATAATACGTAGACCGTTTTCACCTTTGACTAAGCCTTCTTCAGCCAATAATTCAATGACTTGACGTCCCTCTTCTAAAGTCCGTACAAATGGGATCATGATTTCTACATTTGTGAGTTTCATGTCGTTACGTACGCGCTTAATTGCTTCACATTCAAGAGCAAAACAATCGCGGAAATCTTCAGAGATATAACGTGAAGCGCCACGGAAACCTAACATTGGGTTTTCTTCATCTGGTTCATATTGATGGCCACCGACGAGATTGAAATACTCGTTAGATTTAAAATCAGACATACGCACAATGACTTTTTCAGGCGAGAAGGCACTGCCAATGGTGGATATTCCTTCAACCAATTTTTGAATGTAAAACTCTTTAGGAGAGGCATAACCGGCCATCATCTCAGTGATTTCAGATTTCACATCATCAGGCTGTGCATCAAAATTTAATAACGCTTTAGGGTGAACACCAATCATACGATTAATAATAAACTCTAAACGCGCTAAACCCACACCTGCATGAGGCAAACGAGCAAAATCAAATGCTCGATCAGGGTTACCTACATTCATCATAATTTTTAATGGGACATCTGGCATTGAATCAATGCGCGAAGTGACGACATCAAACGCGAGTTCATCACCATAGATAAAACCAGTGTCACCTTCTGCACAAGAAACGGTAACTTGGTCACCCGTTTTAATTAGATCCGTTGCATTACCACAACCCACTACGGCAGGAATACCTAACTCTCGAGCAATAATAGCGGCGTGACAGGTGCGTCCACCACGATTAGTCACAATAGCCGAGGCACGTTTCATGATCGGTTCCCAATCGGGGTCGGTCATATCGGTGACTAATACATCCCCGGCTTCTACTTTGTCCATTTCATCAATTGACGCAAGCACTTTCGCTTTACCCGAACCAATTTTATGACCAATAGCACGACCTGTTGCAATTGTTGGCGCTTCACCATTTAATTGGTAACGTTCAATAACTTGCATGTCTTCACGGCTACGTACGGTTTCTGGACGCGCTTGAACGATGTACAGTTTGCCATCAACACCGTCTTTAGCCCACTCGATATCCATCGCACGACCATAATGTTGTTCAATAATGATGGCTTGTTTAGCGAGTTCTTCCACTTCACTATCGGTGATAGAAAATTGCATACTTTGAGCAGGTTCAATATCAACAATATCAACTTGTTTACCATGTTCTTGATTATCTGAGTAAATCATTTGGACTAATTTACTGCCTAGATTTCGACGCACTACTGCTGGATTACCCGCTTTTAGGGTTGGCTTGTGAACATAAAATTCATCAGGATTCACCGCGCCTTGCACGACCATCTCACCTAAGCCAAATGATGAAGTAATAAATACCACATCTTCAAAACCTGATTCAGTATCAATGGTAAACATCACTCCTGAAGAGGATAAGTCAGAACGAACCATGCGCTGAATACCGGCAGATAAAGCAACACCTTTATGGTCATAGCCTTGGTGAACACGATATGAAATAGCACGGTCATTAAATAGTGAGGCGAATACATGCTTGATGGCAACCAACACAGATTCATACCCTTTCACATTTAGGAAGGTTTCTTGTTGACCGGCAAACGATGCATCAGGCATATCTTCTGCAGTGGCCGATGAACGTACGGCAAATGAAGCTTCATCACCTGCGTCACCTTGTAACTCTTGAAAAGAGGTTTTAATAGCCGCTTCAAGTTCAGGTTGGAAGGGAGTATCAATGATCCAATTACGGATTTGTTCACCCGCTTTGGCAAGTTCATTCACATCATCAACATCTAATTTATCTAGCATGTCATAAATTTTAGCTTCGACACCACTACGCTCTAAAAACTCATTAAATGCATCTGCAGTTGTAGCAAAACCCCCTGGTACTTGCACACCAGCGTTAGCTAAGTTTGAAATCATTTCACCTAAAGAAGCGTTTTTGCCTCCCACTCTGCCAACATCGTTCATACCAAGTTGTTGATACCATAAAACGTATTCTTGCACTTTAAAGCCTCCAGCCGTATTGTGTCTAACTTATTTATTTAGGTTATAGTGTTAATACAAGATGTATAAAAAATAACCAAATGAAAAAATCATTTTAGAATGATGTACTTACGCTTGTAAAATTTAAATTCAAGCTGTAATTAAATTACACCATTGTTAAGGAGTTGTTATGCGCACCGCATACTATATTTCAGATGGAACCGCGATCACTGCCGAAGTTTTTGGCCATGCTTTACTGTCTTTGTTTCCAATTGAGTTCAAACATATCACGATCCCATTTGTTGAAACCGAGCAACAGGCATACGATGTTTTAACAAAAATATCTGAAAGTTTTCAAGATTCTCAAACTCGCCCGTTGGTTTTCTATACAATTGTAAATACCGAAGTCATGCATATTATTTCTCAATCCGTCGGTATTAATTACAACTTTTTAGATCAGTTCGTCGCGCCTATCGAAAAAATTCTCGGTGTTCCTTCAAAACCTAAGAAGCATCGTACCCATAGTATTCACGAAACCACATACGACATTCGTATTGAAGCTGTCAACTATGCACTGGCAAACGATGATGGGACGAATCTAAAAAACTATGGTGAAGCAGATATAATTTTGGTTGGTGTATCACGCTCAGGTAAAACGCCTACCAGTCTATATTTAGCTTTGCAATATGGGATTAAGGCGGCAAATTATCCATTTACTGAAGAAGATTTAGGCGATGTGATTAAACTAAACCCAGCATTAAAGCGATATAAAGATAAACTTTTTGGATTGACAATCGATCCTGCCCGACTGCATCAAATTAGATCAGAGCGCCGCGCCAATTCTAAATATGCATCGATGCAACAATGTCGAATGGAATTAAGAGAAGTCGAAGGACTGTATCGAAAAGAACGGATCCCGTTTTTAAACTCAACCAAATTTTCTATCGAAGAAATTTCAGCCAAAATTATTGCTAACACGGGCTTACAACGCCGTAAATATTGAAGCTAATTACCGACAAACAATCATTATTTATCTATTGTCTTTGCTGATACAGGCTTATCAGCAGAGTGAGCTTCAGTGTTTTCTGCACTTTCGCGATTAGCACGCCGCGCTCGACCACCCGTCACTTTATCTGCGCGACCTTCTTCTTTCGCACGCTCAGCGCGCTGTCGTCGTACTTCTTTAGGATCGGCAATTAAGGGACGGTAAACTTCAATTCGGTCGCCGTTTTTTAATGTGTCTGTGAGTTTACATGTACGATTCCACACCCCCACTTTATTGATAGATAAATCAATCTCGGGAAAATGCTGAATAATATCAGAAGCCTTGATGGCATCTTCAACACAGGTCTCTGCCGGTACATCAATGACTAGAATCAATTGCTGCTCTGGCGTACCGTAAACTACTTCTATCTGAATATTACTCATGAAGATAAAACCGCATTATGTTTAGCGCGTTGAATAAACGCGTCCACCATGGAATTAGCAAGACTATGAAAGATTTTACCAAATGCTAATTCAACCAATTTGCTCGTAAATTCAAAATTCAGACTCAATTCTATTTTACATGCATGTTCATCTAATTCAGTGAACACCCACCCGCCTGATAGGGATTTAAATGGACCTTCGGCAAGATCCATGGCAATAGAGTGAGGCGCATTGAGTGTGTTATGAGTCGCAAAAGAGTGTTTTATTCCGGCTTTGGCTATATCAAGTGTTGCACGCATATGTGTATCATCGACACTATCAATATGAGTCGCTATGCACCCAGGAATAAATTCAGGATAAGCAGCCACATCATTTACTAAATCATACATGGTTTGTGCACTGTAGGGCACTAACGCACTTTTATTCACTATAGCCATAAAATTTTATCAGTCATTTGACATTTAATTCGTTAAGTTTATCACGAAAAGCTCAATTGTTAAGCCAAATAGCCGATATTAAGATTGCACTAACACGAATCACAGGTACAATATCAGGAACAGAACGTTAGAATAAGCGCATGAGCAAAAAGAAATCAAAAAACCCTACCGGCACTATCGCTCTTAATAAAAAAGCGAAACATGAATTCCATTTAACCGACAAGTTCGAAGCTGGTATGGAACTGCAGGGATGGGAAGTTAAAAGTATTCGTGCAGGTAAAGTGAATTTATCTGACAGCTATGTGTTTGTTAAAAATGGTGAAGCCTTCGTGACAAACATCACGATCCAACCTTTATCTCAAGCATCCACTCATGTGATTTGTGACCCTGACCGTACTCGTAAATTATTGCTTAAACGTCGTGAAATAGAGCAACTAATGGGCGGATTAGACCGACAGGGTTTGACCATAGTCGCAACAGCTATGTATTGGAAAGCGTGTTGGGTTAAGTTAGAAATTTGCCTCGCTAAAGGTAAACAAGCACACGATAAAAGAGACACGATCAAGGACCGAGACTGGGCCCGACAAAAAGAAAGAATGATGAAAGTGAAAGGTTAATCTTAACTGATAGACAATTAGATTAAATAAAAGGATTTATTTATGCGCATTTACCAACAACTTTTCGCTCAGCGATTACATATTTTGATCCCTCTTTTGATCAGGTTTGGTTTTTGGCTGAAAGATTTACATGATGAATTACAGTTTCGAACTGTTATAGGCTTTATAACAGTTACTTCTCTACTTGGCGCGTATTACTTTTTTTACAAAAATCATACTCTTAAGATTATTTTCACTCTCATTGGTTTTTTATCCTTATCACTTTCACCCATATTGACTAATGGTGGTCTAGCTGATCCCGGAGCAACCATTTATATTATTGGATTTACTATGTTTACTTTATGGGCAGTAGGTATCGAACAAACCCGTTCAGTTTTAATTTGTACATTCATTTTAATCAGTATTGCGATAATCCATTATTTTTCTGGTTACGCTCAAATAATGGATGTTAATGATAAAAAAGCGTTCTTAGGGATACCCTTGAAAGAAACAATAGGGGGAATTTCAATATTGATAGCCTTATACTTTCTAATCAATGATTACCGAAAGAAGAATAATAAACTTATAGATATCAATATTAAACAAGAACAGTTTATCTCCCACTTAAATCACGAAATGCGTAACCCACTCCAAGGCATAAAAGGCGTGCTTGATATCCTTAAAAATCATCAGATCCCTGCTGAACGTTTTGATTATTTACTCGATAACGCTATTCGCACCACAAATCACCTTAATGATATGGTTAACGAGGTACTTAGTCTCAAACAACTTCGTTCAGGTATGTTCAGTGATAGTCCAGTTCCACATAATATTCGCGATATAGTCGATACCACTATATTTATTTACAAAGAACAAGCTCATCAAAAAGGGCTCAAGTTTAACGTGAATTATGATGAAGATTTACCTGAGCAATTATTTATTCCAAATAAATCACTCAAAATCGTGCTTTCAAACTTAACTAGTAATGCTGTTAAGTATACTGCTCAAGGAGAAATCAACATTGATGTATCATTCACTCAAGGCATGCTTACATTGAGTGTGCAAGACACAGGGATAGGTATACCAAAGACATTGACTGACAAAATATTTGATGAGTATTACCAAGTCGATCAGAGGTTAACCAAAGACTTTCAAGGGACCGGTATAGGGTTAAGTATTGTTAAACCGTTAATTAGCCGCTTAGAGGGCTCTATCACGGCTCACTCAACCTTGAATGAGGGCTCTACCTTCACGGTTACTTTTCCTTGTAAGTTAGTCCTACAGTCTAAATCTAACTTAGCGAGTAGCGCTGTAAAACAACACCACAAGTTGCCTAATCTAGCAGGGACATCAATATTGGTTGTAGAAGACAACATGATTAATCGCGCTATTTTGAAAGAACAACTTGAAGCATGTGGAGCGAGTATTACAGAAGCCGAAAACGGGGCAGAAGCATTAGATCTTATCAAGATTAATCATTTTGATGTTGTGTTATCTGATATCGCTATGCCAATATTAGATGGTGTCGGTTTGGTTAAAGCCGTGCGTCAGTTCGAATCACAATTATTTATAATAGCTATCTCTGGCAATACCCTGCTTAATGAGAGAGCTGCTTATTATGATGCAGGGTTTAATTATGTACTGTCAAAACCCTATAACACAGAAAAGCTGTACGATATTATTCTTAAGGTTCGCAAACGACAGTTGGTCATGAGTTAACCCAATCTAAGGATGTGATCTAATCCATCACTAATTTAGTTTATAATAAGTAACAGAATGTAAGAAAAAGCACACGATAAAAGGATTTATTAATGCGGTTTTACCAGCAATTTATTGCTAACCAATTATATATTTTGGTCCCTCTTTTGATCAGATTACCGTTTTTGTTCATCGAAATTCAAAAGGGGTTAACATTTCGTATCATTCTAGGATATATAACGGTTACTTCCCTAGTTGGCGCATATTACTTCTTTTACAAAAATAAGATACTTAAGAATATTCTCACTCAAGTTGGTTTTTTATCATTGTCCCTTTCACCGATATTAACTATGGGTGGTCTAGCTGATAGTACAACACCCATTTACATCCTTGGATTTGCCATATTTACTTTATGGACATTAGGTGTCGAACAAACCCGTTCAGTTTTAATTAGCACATGTATTTTAATCAGTATTGCGATAATCCATTATTTTTCTGGTTACGCTCAAATAATGGATGTTAATGATGATCAATACTTATTAGGCATACCATTAATATCATTAATAGGTTCAATAACATCATTGGCAGCCTTATACTTTCTAGTCAATGATTACCGAAAGAAGAATAATAAACTTATAGATATCACTATTAAACAAGAACAGTTTATCTCCCACTTAAATCACGAAATGCGTAACCCACTCCAAGGCATAAAAGGCGTGCTTGATATCCTTAAAAATCATCAGATCCCTGCTGAACGTTTTGATTATTTACTCGATAACGCTATTCGCACCACAAATCACCTTAATGATATGGTTAACGAGGTACTTAGTCTCAAACAACTTCGTTCAGGTATGTTCAGTGATAGTCCAGTTCCACATAATATTCGCGATATAGTCGATACCACTATATTTATTTACAAAGAACAAGCTCATCAAAAAGGGCTCAAGTTTAACGTGAATTATGATGAAGATTTACCTGAGCAATTATTTATTCCAAATAAATCACTCAAAATCGTGCTTTCAAACTTAACTAGTAATGCTGTTAAGTATACTGCTCAAGGAGAAATCAACATTGATGTATCATTCACTCAAGGCATGCTTACATTGAGTGTGCAAGACACAGGGATAGGTATACCAAAGACATTGACTGACAAAATATTTGATGAGTATTACCAAGTCGATCAGAGGTTAACCAAAGACTTTCAAGGGACCGGTATAGGGTTAAGTATTGTTAAACCGTTAATTAGCCGCTTAGAGGGCTCTATCACGGCTCACTCAACCTTGAATGAGGGCTCTACCTTCACGGTTACTTTTCCTTGTAAGTTAGTCCTACAGTCTAAATCTAACTTAGCGAGTAGCGCTGTAAAACAACACCACAAGTTGCCTAATCTAGCAGGGACATCAATATTGGTTGTAGAAGACAACATGATTAATCGCGCTATTTTGAAAGAACAACTTGAAGCATGTGGAGCGAGTATTACAGAAGCCGAAAACGGGGCAGAAGCATTAGATCTTATCAAGATTAATCATTTTGATGTTGTGTTATCTGATATCGCTATGCCAATATTAGATGGTGTCAGTCTGGTTAAAACTGTGCGTCAATTCGATCCACAATTAATCATGGTAGCTATCTCTGGCAATACCCTGCATAATGAGATAACTGCTTATTATGATGCAGGGTTTAATTATGTACTGTCAAAACCCTATAACACAGAAAAGCTGTACGATATTATTCTTAAGGTTCGCAAACGACAATTGATCAAGAGCTAACCCAATCTAAGGCTGAGTCTATGTATCATCACCCTGCTCTAACGATTAAACGTGTTTACCTATTAATACTGCTGATTATCAGGGCTGTATTTTTCGTATTTGACGTTCAATATGATATGACTTTTCGTATTGTTAGTGGGGTGTTATCTCTCAGTTGCCTGGGCGCAGCTCTTTATTATTATCACAACGCATCACTTAGAACCTATCTACTACTTATCGGTTTCTTCTCTTACTCTCTTGGCAATATATTAACGAGTGGCGGACTGACGAATTCAAATTCAGCACTTTATATATTGGCATTTAGTATCATATCTTTATGGCTGATGGGTATTCAGCATTATCGGTTAGTATTCAAAGCAACTGTCACCCTGATCGCCTTACTTGTCATACAATATGCCACAGGTTTTACTGAAAGTATGCATAGCTATTATGATATCGTTTTAATGGGACTGCCGGTAAGGGAATCGCTGGTCTTGATAGTTTTACTCATAGCGTTGCTATTTATCGCTAAAGATTACTCTCAAAAATCGACGGATCTCTTTGAAATAAATCATAAACAGGAACAATTTATTACTCATCTAAATCACGAAATACGCAATCCTCTGCAAGGTATTAAAGGTGTATTAGATGTACTTAGCCATCATGAAATATCTGCTTCAAGATATCAGTTTTTGTTACGAAATGTTATCCGCACAACAGAGCATCTTAATGACACTATTGATGGCGTTTTAAACATTAAACAACTCCGCTCTGGCAATTTTATCGATACGCCTATCCCGGTTAATATTCGTGATGTTACATCTAAAACCCTATTCATTTATGAAGAACAGGCAAATCAGAAAGGATTAAGCTTTGATGTGCACTTTCATGACAACTTACCCGAACAGGTATTTGTCGCTCAAAAGTCATTTAAAATTATATTATCGAATATCGTAGGTAATGCCGTTAAGTTCACATCAGAAGGCGGTATAAAGGTCCTCATTGAAACTGATCCTGAGCACAAAAATATCATATTAAAGGTTGAAGATACTGGGATTGGAATACCTGATGAATATACCGACCAAATCTTCGAGCAATATTTTCAAATTGAACAAAGTTCGACTAAAAAGCACCAAGGTACCGGTCTTGGACTGAGTATTGTGCAACAAATATTGAATGAATTAGCAGGCACCATTGACGTAAAGAGTAGCAAAAATGGTGGCAGTGTTTTTCAGATAACTATTCCATATAAGCGTGTCAGAAAGCCTAAACAAGGTTCACTAAGCGACACCGAAAATGATGCGCCTACGTTACCAAATTTAGCCGGCGTTTCAGTGTTAATTGTTGAAGATAACTTCATCAACCGAACCATCCTAAAAGAACAACTTATCGCCTGTGCGGTAAATATCAAAGAAGCCGAGAATGGTGAAGAAGCGCTTGAATTACTCGATTTCCATCATTTTGATATTGTGTTATCTGATATTGCTATGCCAAAACTAGATGGTCTGGGATTAATTAATAAAATTCGTGAAACAGACTCTACCACTCCTGTCATAGCAATAACCGGTAATACTATGCCTGATGAAGTTCGTAGTTATTATGATGCAGGGTTTAATTACGTACTATCAAAACCTTATACAACAGAAAAACTATATGACGTAATTATTAAAATTAGAAAAAAACAATTACACAGTTTTGGCCAATAATTACCATTGATTTATTCTATTATTTTAGACGAAATAACTATGCAAAGACTAAATCAATGCTATCATATACATAACATTTGGGGCTGATTAGGATTCGACAGGATTCAATGATGCTTTAGGTGCATGCAGAGGTGCGGTTTGCCTCTTTAAAAAGCCGCAAACAAATAGTCGCAAACGACGAAAACTACGCACTAGCAGCTTAATAACCTGTATAGGCCCTCCCACTCAAGTTTTTTCTGCTAACTGAGGTTCGGGAGGTCATCCCAGTAGAATAGCGAGGGAAACTTGTCTAAGGTTGAACCGCGAAATAGTATTAGGCCAGCCTGAAAAGATCCTGTCTGCCGGAGCTTCTAAGGTTAAATAAATGACAGACTAAGCATGTAGTACCGACGGTTGACGCTTTCTGGACGCGGGTTCAACTCCCGCCAGCTCCACCAAATTGATAATCAAAGACATCCTAGGGTGTCTTTTTTTATGTCT
>Ga0209136_1000899_pt1 | contig 20696 bp, 24 predicted proteins | sample SaaInl0LU_22_DNA_FD_184640 | JGI IMG/M metagenome (GOLD analysis project Ga0209136, IMG submission 184640) | Marine microbial communities from expanding oxygen minimum zones in the Saanich Inlet - ESP_90LU_22_DNA (SPAdes) (version 2) | ecosystem: Environmental > Aquatic > Marine > Intertidal... | reverse complement strand
AATGCAATCGCTCGGGCTAAAGCTGCGCGTCGAGCCATTCCTCCAGAAAGTTCGCTGGGCATGAGGTTTGCCGCGCCGCGAAGACCGACAGCTTCTAATTTTAACAACACTAATGTTTTGATAACGGATTCAGATAGGGGTGTATGCTCGCGCAGAGCAAAGGCAACGTTATCAAACACACTCATATCGGTAAATAAAGCGCCTGACTGGAATAACATACTCATGGCTTTTCGTGTCTGATAGAGGTGCTTTCGACTCATCTTCGGTATTGATTCACCAGCAAATTTAATGTCGCCTTGATCGGGGATAAGTTGACCACCTATCAAGCGTAACATGGTGGTTTTACCGATACCACTAGGACCCATAATCGCCGTGATTTTGCCTTTGGGAATTTGGATGCTGATATCATCATAAATGACTCGATTAGCACGCGAGAAGGTGATATTTTGAATGTCTACCAAATTTTCAGTCATAAATAGTATTGTTGCCTGTCCTGTGCCTAAGATGAATCTTTGATGTTAAGGTGTGTATATTGGTATTAATTATGAGGTTTCAACATGGATAATGCAAAAGTAAAACCTTCATATATACAATAAAACAATTATACTGAATCAAATCTGAATAGCTTATTTATGTATCTGAATTAAACAACATATAAAATGATAGTAGAAACAAATACAAAAGACTGATTTTTTTTGCAATAATTGCGACATTATAATGCATTTTAGTCAAAATAATCACTATACTTTTCTATATGCTAACTATTTACCATAATAATAGATGTCATACTTCTTATAAAAGTTATAACCCCATAGGGATCACGCTACAGTGCTAATACAAATAGTTATATTTTTAGTTGGACTTGCCATTTTGAGTTGGAGTGCTGACCGCTTTGTTTATGGCGCTTCTGCGTTAGCTAAAAACATTGGTGTATCTCCGATGATGATAGGTTTGACGATTGTTGCGATGGGTTCATCTGCACCGGAAATCGTGGTGTCAGCTACAGCATCATTATCAGGTTCACCAGATACGGCGGTGGGTAATGCGATCGGCTCAAATATTACCAATATTGCGTTAGTACTAGGTATTACAGCGCTAGTGAAACCGCTATTAGTTTCTTCAGGGACCCTAAAACGTGAATTTCCATTACTATTCGCTATGTGTTTAGTCGCTGTTTATTTTTTGCATGATCAAATTTTAAGCTTTAATGAAGGTGTTATTCTCATTAGTTTATTTGTCATAGTGCTTGGAGGAATGGCTTGGCTGTCTTTTAATGTTGAAAAAGGCGACCCACTAGTCGATGAAAATGAGCTTGAAATTCCTAACGGTGTATCCACTTCAGTGGCAATATTATGGGTCATTCTCGGATTAGTGATGTTACCACTCTCAGCTCATTTTTTAGTCGAGTCAGCGGTATTTATTGCTAAATACTTTGGTATTAGTGATTTGGTGATTGGCTTAACAATTATTGCCTTAGGGACGAGCTTACCTGAACTGGCAGCATGCATTGCCGGAGTGTTGAAGGGTGAAGATGATCTGGCAATGGGAAATATCATTGGTTCTAATATTTTTAACATACTGGCGGTATTAGGTATGCCTGGATTAATTGCGCCTGGATTAATTGATGCTGATGCTGCTACCCGAGATATGTATGTCATGTTAGGCTTAACCATATTATTACTCATCTTTAGCTTTAACTTTAAGGGCACTCGACGCATTAATCGATTAGAAGGTGCAGTATTAGTTGCTGCGTTTTTAGGTTATCAATTTATATTGTTTGCTTAATATTTGATTAATTGAACACTAGGAACAATTATGTCTACATCATTTATATCTTCTGCTAAACGGGTAATTGATACCGAGATGGCAGGTATTGCGACGTTACATGATTGTTTAAATGATAATTTTGTCGAAGCATGTGAAAGGTTGCTCAACTGTAAAGGCAAAGTCGTTGTCTCAGGGATGGGTAAGTCAGGGCATATTGGCAATAAAATAGCGGCTACGTTAGCATCCACAGGTACCCCAGCATTTTTTATGCACCCTGGAGAAGCTAATCACGGTGACTTAGGTATGTTGAGCCCTGATGATGTAGTGATCGGTATCTCCAATTCTGGCGAAACCGACGAATTGTTAGGTTTATTACCGGTTTTAAAACGCCTTGGCATTACTCTTATTGCAATCACTCAAAACATGCAGTCAACGTTGGCTAAGCACGCTGATATTGTCGTCACCATCAAAGTGCCTGCAGAGGCCTGTTCACTGGGACTCGCGCCAACAACATCCACCACTGTGACGTTGGTATTAGGCGACGCTTTAGCGGTTGCGCTATTGGATGCGAAAGGGTTTACGTCCGAAGATTTTGCATTATCACATCCTGGTGGCTCATTGGGTCGTAAGTTACTATTAACATGTGCTGATATTATGCGTACAGGTAACGACATACCCAGTGTGCCTGCTAATACTCAAGTACCTGTAGCGCTGTATGAAATTACCAGTAAAGGGCTTGGCATGACCGGAGTGATACATGAAGATGGAACCTTAATCGGCATTTTCACTGATGGTGATCTACGCCGAGTACTTGATCATAAGCTCGATATCCATGCGTTAACGGCTGAAGATGTGATGACCCCGAACTGCTTAACGGTATCTGCCGACATGCTTGCGGTGGATGCGTTAAACCTTATGCAAGAACAACACATTAACGCATTATTAGTGGTTAATAATACACATCAGATAATAGGTGCATTTAATATGCATATGTTATTGCAAGCTGGAGTAGTGTAGTGAGTTCAGTTAAAACGTTATACACCGAATACTTTTCAAGTGAATTGTTTGCAAAGCTTGCCCCCATCAAACTGCTTGTTTGTGATGTTGATGGTGTGTTTAGTGATGGACGCATATACCTAGGTAATCATGGTGAGGAACTGAAAGCTTTTCATACCCGAGATGGTTATGGCATTAAATCATTAGCTCGTTGTGGTATTGAAGTTGCGATTATTACAGGTCGTCGCTCTGAATTAGTCCAGCAACGTATGAGTGCACTCAATGTGGCTTACATTATTCAAGGTGAAGAGAATAAACAGGACGCACTCGCGCAATTAATGAAAACACTTTCTCTGCAGCCTCATCAAATCGCTAGTATGGGAGATGATATGCCAGATATAGGCATGTATAAGCACAGTGCAGTGAAAATCGCAGTGCGTGACGCCCATCCTTATGTCTCACAACAAGCTAATTGGGTTACCCAGCTCGACGGGGGCTTTGGGGCAGTTAGGGAAGTCACAGATACGTTTTTACAAGTACATAATTTACTTGATAACATTCATGGCGCTAGTGTCTGATGGGACGTGTCGGTTATAGTATTATCTTTTTATTTGCTTGTATTTTAGGTGTGTACTTTTACCCCACAGAGCAACACAATCAGAACAATGAAAATGTTGATCCGAGCCAAATTTTTGAAATACCGACATACCGTGCTGAAAACTTAACCTCTCAACGCTATGCTGATGATGGGACGTTAAGCCACAAAGTGTTTGCAAAAGTGATGGAGCAATACGATTCACTGGGATTTATGGTGTTTGAATATCCACAATATACGATTTATCTAAATGCAGACTCCCCTTACAAGGTGACTGCTGATGTGGGCACCTTATTTACCAATAATATCATTCGCTTGGAACGCAATATTCAAATTAATAGCTTAAACGCCACAGATTTTATTCAACAGATTACATCTGAATTTATTGAAATTGATCTCAATACAAATACTATGTATTCAGATCGTGAGGTATTAATGACAGGTATGGAATTTTCGATGCTTAGTGAAGGATTTCATGCCAATATGCAGACTAAGAAGTTTAACTTAACCGGTCATGTAAAGACTATTTTTGGTGCTGTAATAGTCGATGATAAACCGACGATTAAGTCATCGTCGTTGAATTAATTGAGAGAAACAAATGAAATATAATTGGATGTGTTACTTAATTATTTTAAGTGCATTAATGCTATCTTCGGGGCTTCAAGCCAAATCCGATAAGCCGTCACTTAACCAAGATATTAATGCGCCAATTGCGATCAGCGCAAAATCTACTTTTGTAGATGGTGTATCGAAAATGTCGGTTTATAAAGATGACGTGGTTGTGGTTCAAGCGGGTCTTACCATTAATGCTGCGCGTTTGAGTATTGATGCCAGCGCCGGTGAAGGCCAAGAAGTATTTATTGCTACCGGTGAGCCAGCTCAGTTCACTCAGTCATTAGAAGATGGCTCGCGCGTGACAGCGTTGGCTAACGAAATCCGCTACAGCGTAGTAACTCGCACGGTAAGTTTTATCGGTGATGCCCAGCTAGCCCAAGACACCTCGGTGGTTAAAAGTGAATCTATCGAGTTTGATTTAATCAATAAACAGTTGGTTGCCAAAGCGAATAATGCAGAAGGTGGAAGGGTAACCACTGTATTTCAGCCTGAAGTCCTTAAACAACAAATCCAAGAACAACAGGATGATAATAATTAATGGCTACATTAAAAGCCACACATCTGGCTAAATCTTACAAATCTCGAAAAGTGGTAAGAGATGTGAGTATCGAAGTCGAATCGGGTCAAATAGTTGGATTACTCGGGCCAAATGGGGCGGGTAAAACGACAACCTTTTATATGATTGTTGGATTAGTGCCATTAGATCATGGTGAAATCTTATTAGACCAAACCGAACTTACTTTACAGCCGATGCATGAGCGTGCTCGACAAGGGATTGGCTATTTGCCCCAAGAAGCGTCGATATTTAGAAAACTCACCGTCTATGAAAATATCATGGCGATTTTACAAACACGTAAAGAATTATCTAATCAACAACGTGAAAGTCATGCCGATGCATTATTAGATGAATTTAATATTAATCATATTCGTAATAGTGCTGGTATGGCATTATCAGGAGGTGAGCGTCGACGAGTAGAAATTGCCCGTGCGCTTGCTGCCGATCCCAAGTTTATATTGTTAGATGAGCCCTTTGCGGGTGTAGATCCTATCTCGGTAGGTGATATAAAACAAATCATTCAACAGTTAAAGCAACGTGGAATTGGCGTATTAATAACCGACCATAACGTTAGAGAAACTTTAGATGTGTGTGAAAAAGCATATATTGTGAGTCATGGTGAATTAATTGCTGCTGGAACTGCCTCACAAGTGCTTCAAAATAAAAAGGTAAAGGAAGTGTACCTAGGCGAAGAATTTAGACTATAATCAAAATGAAGTAAGTATTTTGGATGATGCTTACTTGTCAGTAATAAAAGGAATTCGATGAAACACTCGTTACAGCTTAAATTTAGTCAACAACTTACGATGACGCCTCAATTACAGCAGGCAATTAAGTTGTTACAACTCTCCACATTGGATTTACAACAAGAAATCCAAGAAGCTGTAGAATCTAATCCACTGCTAGAAATAGAAGAATTATATTCTGAACACGATGATAAAGAGCGTTCTTCTGATACAAATGAATCTGTCGATTCTGATAAAGTCACTTCCCATGACGCCCTAGAGGGTAATGCTGTACCAGAGGAGTTACCTTTGGATAGTACGTGGGACGATTACTACAGTGCATCATCTGCACCCGTTGCCTCTTTGACCGGTTCAGGTGGTGTAATTGATGATGACAATATATTTCAAGGTGAAACTGTCGATGACATTCAAGCCTATTTACTATGGCAAATGGGCTTAACCCCATTTAGTGATACGGATCGTGCAATTGCAGTGGCAATCATCGATTCGATTGACGAGTCAGGCTATTTGCTCGCATCAAGTGAAGATATTCTTCAATCAATGCAGGATGAAACAATCGAGTTGGATGAAGTTGAATGTGTACTAAAACGTATTCAAATGTTTGACCCCATTGGTTCCGGTTCACGTACCCCCCAAGAATGTCTTTTAGTCCAACTTCGTCAATTCGATGATGACACGCCGTTTTTAAAGGAAGCGCGTGCCATTATAACGGAACACACCGACTTATTATTGAGTAAAGACTATCGTACATTAATGCGCAAAACACGGCTTAAGGAGGAGCAGTTACGTGAAGTGATGCTGTTACTTCAATCTTTAAATCCGCGTCCTGGTAGTGCGTTAATTACTAAAGAACCAGAATACGTGATCCCTGATGTGTCGGTAGCAAAGAAAAATGGTCGTTGGACAGTTGAACTCAATCCCGATTGTTTACCCAAATTAAGTATTAATCAACAATATGCTGCTTTAAGTAAAGATTCACGGAACTCTTCGGATAGTGCGTTTGTCAAATCTCATATACAAGAAGCAAAATGGTTTATAAAAAGCTTAGAATCACGCAACGACACATTAATGAAAGTGGCTAATTGCATTGTGCAGCAGCAAATGGGTTTTTTTGAGCATGGCCCAGAAATGATGAAGCCTATGGTGTTAAATGATGTGGCTGAAATGGTTGATATGCATGAATCAACCATTTCACGTGTCACTACACAAAAGTATATGCATACACCACGTGGGATTTATGAATTGAAGTATTTTTTCTCGAGTCATGTGGCAACAGAATCTGGCGGTGAGTGCTCTTCTACCGCAATTCGAGCATTAATTAAAAAGCTCGTGGCAGCTGAAAACAGTGCAAAGCCTTTGAGTGATAGTAAAATTGCAGATGTATTGGCGGACCAAGGTATAAAAGTGGCACGTCGGACAATTGCGAAATATCGGGAGTCATTATCGATCCCATCATCCAGCCAGCGTAAAAGCTTGGTTTAGTTACAAACAAAGAAGGAAGTCATTATGCAGATAAACCTAACAGGTCATCATGTCGAAATCACTGATTCACTCCGTAATTATGTGGATACCAAATTTGAGAAACTCGAACGACACTTCGATCATATTAACAATGTTCATGTCATTCTAAATGTTGAAAAAATTCACCAAAAAGCAGAAGCTAAATTGAATTTAAATGGAGGGGAAGTTTTTGCTACCTCTGAACATTCAGATATGTATGCTGCGATTGATAGTTTAATTGACAAACTTGACCGTCAAGTAATTAAACATAAAGAAAAACTTCAACGACACTAATTATTAATGCAACTTTCCTCAATATTATCAGTGGACCGTATAAAATGTGCGGTCCCCTGTCAAAGTAAAAAGAAAATATTTGAGACGATTAGCCGTTTGGCTGAAGACGTTGATAATGAAATCTTTCAAGCAAGCATTTTAGAGAGTTTAGTGCATCGTGAAAAAATGGGCTCAACTGGTATTGGAGGTGGTATAGCCATTCCTCATGGTCGTATCGTAGGTTTAACGAAAGTCACAGCGGTAGTGTTGATTACCGATTGCGCGATTGATTTTGATGCGATTGACCAACAACCCGTCGATATATTTTTTGCCTTGCTAGTACCTCATGAGGAAATAGAAGGCCACCTACAAACACTATCAAGTGTAGCTACAAAGTTAAATAATATTGACGTTGTTCAGCAAATTAGAGCGGCACAAACCCCTGAAGAAGTCATTTTTGCATTAACTTTGGATAGCAAATGAAACTGATTATAATTTCCGGCCGTTCAGGTTCTGGTAAGTCAATTGCTTTACGAGCGCTTGAGGATTTAGGGTATTACTGTGTGGATAATATACCGGTCAATTTATTACCGGCATTGACGCATACGATAATCGGTGAATATGAGGAGGTCGCCGTTAGTGTCGATGTACGTAATCTTCCGAAAGAATCTAACGAATTATCTGAAATTCTCAATTACTTGCCGAAAGATTGGAACCTATCTATAGTTTACCTGGATTCCAGTACTAGCATTTTATTGAAACGTTACAGTGAAACTCGTCGCTTACACCCGTTGAGTAAGGGTAACCAATCTCTCGAGGCTGCTATTCGCCTAGAAAAAGAGTTATTGGAACCGATGAAAGAGCGTGCAGACTTATATATTGATACGGATCAGCTTACTGTCCATGAGTTAGCCGAACTCATTAGAGAGCGGATTTTAGGTAAAAAAAGCTCACGTTTAGTCTTAGTTTTTGAATCATTTGGCTTTAAATACGGGATCCCGAAAGATGCTGATTATGTATTTGATGCCCGCTTTTTACCCAACCCTCATTGGGAGCCTGAGTTAAAACAGTTCACTGGTATCGATTCACCTATACAAGTGTTTTTGGGTAGTCAGCCGGTGGTTACTAAGTTTGTATGGCAAATTCAAAACCTGATTACTACATGGTTACCTCATTTAGAACGTAATAACCGTAGTTACGTGACAGTCGCAATCGGTTGTACTGGTGGAAAACATCGCTCGGTATATGTGGCAGAGCAATTACTTATGAATATGCAAGAATCGCATCCTGATGTTCAGATACGACATCGTGAGTTGAGTCGTTACAAAGATGAAATGGCATCATGAGTGAGCATACGGTCGAAGCAACAGTCATGATTTTAAATAAAATGGGACTCCATGCGCGTCCGGCGAGTCAGCTTGCCAGACTAGCGACCCAATTTGAAGCGACTATCACGGTTCACCAAGCGGATAAAAGTGCAGATGCTGGCAGTGTATTAGGCTTGATGATGTTAGAGTCACAACAGGGTAAATCGGTGCGCATAGAAGTGTCTGGTCCAGATGCCTCAGAAGCTTTAGACGCCGTTGTTAAATTAATCAGTCAAAAATTTAATGAAGAAGGGTAAAGTTCTTTAATCAATTCATGACATTATCTTAGTTTCAGGCTATTCTAATAGGCAATTATACACGCCTCGCAGGTATGGATTATGGCTGATACCATTGCTGCAAAATTCGCTGAAAGTCAAATGACAGAAATTACTGACGCTTTGTCGTCGGGTAAATATGTTTCTGTGCGCAAAATCCTGCATGAAGCACCCGCATGTGATGTAGCTTTAATCCTAGAATCGACAACGACTAAAACTCGTGATGAGCTATGGCAGCTCCTTGATGCCGATTATCATGGCGATGTGCTAGAAGAGCTTTCCGAGGAAGTCCGCAACGGGATAATCACTAAGATGATGCCCGATAATGTGGTCGATGCACTTGAGGACATGGATACGGATGATTTAGCTGAAACTCTTAGCAGTCTTCCTGATCAAGTATTACAAGATATTTTAACGTCAATGGATGACCAAGACCGAGTCCGAGCTGAAAAGGCGTTAGCGTATGGTGAAGAAACCGCCGGTTTCATCATGAATACGGACACTATCACTTTGCGACCTGATGTCGCAGTGGATGTGATTTTGCGTTATCTTCGTTTAAAAGGTGATTTGCCTCAAAATACTGATACATTTTATGTCGTTAACCGCAGTGACTATTTAATTGGTTCAGTACCCGTAACTCGATTACTAACATCGAGTCCTGATGTGACCGTCGCAGAGGTGATGGATGAAGAACCTGATGCCATTACTGTTGATATGCCTGATGACCAAGTGGCTAGTTTATTTGAACGTTATAATTGGTTATCTGCCCCTGTAGTTGATGAAGATTATCATCTAGTAGGTCGGATTACGATTGATGACGTGGTAGATATTATTCGAGAAGATGCTGAACATTCTATGATGAGTATGGCGGGTCTTGATGATGAAGAAGATACGTTTGCCCCTGTATTACAGTCCACCCAACGGCGGTCGATTTGGTTAGGGGTAAATTTGGTAACAGCATTGTTAGCTGCGATGGTGTCAGATTTATTCGAGCAAACCCTGTCACAACTTGCAGTCTTAGCTATACTCAACACTATCGTTCCGAGTATGGGGGGAGTAGCTGGTAATCAAACGCTTACATTAGTTATCCGAGGTATGGCACTTGGTCATGTTAATGATGCTAACTCGCGGATTTTAATTAATAAAGAGTTGGCTATCGGTTTTTTAAATGGCGTGATTTGGGCAGTGCTTATTGCGACTGTCGTTGCCTTATGGAAGCAAGACTTTGATTTAGGCGTCATTATTGCCTTTGCCATGATGATGAATATGATTGCTGCGGGATTTGCTGGTGCGACCTTACCTCTGATCATGAAGAAATTAAAAATTGATCCCGCACTTGCTGGAAGCGTCATTTTAACGACGATAACGGATGTCGTTGGGATTTTTGCATTTTTAGGCACCGCGACATTATTTTTAGTATATTGATCGCGGTGACAAACAGGTGCATCTATTTGCTATAGCCCAACGCTAAAAGATTGGCTAATCTTCTTTTAGGTACTGAGCAAACGTCTTTTTAAACTTCACCAGTTTTGGCCCTACCACCAGATTACAGTATGTATTGCTAGGGTTATTAGCAAAGTAATCTTGGTGATAATCTTCAGCTTGAGAGTAGTTATCCAGTGCTTCAATTTCAGTCACTACTGGCGCGTCATAAATGTTGTCGGCTTTGAGTTGAGCGACAAAAGCTTCAGCTGCTATTTTTTGTTTATCATTATGGTAATAAATTCCACCGCGATATTGAGTGCCGATGTCATTACCTTGTCGATTAAGTTGAGTTGGGTCATGTAATGCGAAAAATATCTCAAATATTTGCTTTAGATTAATCACCTCGCTATCAAAGGTGACTTGCACGACTTCATTATGTCCTGTGTCACCAGTACAAACATCTTGGTAACTAGGCTGGAAAGTGTGTCCATTACTGTACCCAGAGTAAGCACTTAATACACCTTTGACCTTGTTAAATGCTGACTCAATGCACCAAAAGCATCCGCCACCTAATGTAATTTGTTCAGTCACTATATAATTCTCCTTTATTTCATGAAGTTGATATGGGGATATTTTGATAAACATCAACAATCAACCTAAACCAACAGTCATCCAAAACACGATATCATCCGTAGTTATATACTCTTTAAATATCAAAGTAGCGCAGTATGAAACTCACTTTATTTTATGACGGGATGTGTCCTTTGTGCCAAAAAGAGATGAAACATCTCGTCAAATATAACACTCAGGGCAATCTTTCATTTGTCGATATCATGGAGCCAGGCTTTAGTGAGCAATATCCCGAACTTGATTGGGATGCATTAAACAACCGCATTCATGGTCAAACCGACCAAGGCGATATTATCACTGGTTTAGATGTGACTTATTTAGCTTGGAAATTAGTGGGCAAGGGATGGGTATATGCTCCCACACGCTGGCCTGTCATCCGTTGGTTTGCTGATAAGTTCTATAATATTTTTGCCAAAAATCGCTATACCATTTCTTATTATTTAACAGGACAACGTCGCTGTGAACGCTGTGTATTAAAGCACTGAATATCTGTTTAAATGACTTTTTTGTAAAATTGACCAAGGACATATAATGTCGACACCTAATACAGCCTTAGTGATTGGTGCAAGTGGGGGTATTGCCCGAGCATTGATTGACGAATTATTAACGCACCCTGAGATTGAGTATGTACATGCGATCTCTCGCTCGGATTTGGTTAATACTCATCCTAACATTACCGCTTACACGCTAAACTCTCTAGATGAACATGCCGTTGCTGAGTTTGTAGAACAACAAAAATCTGATGCCACACAGTATCGTTTTGTAATATCCACAGTCGGTATTTTACATCGAGAGCCGTCTGATTCTCTATGCGGTCTAAAACCAGAAAAGCGCTTGGAGGATATCGATCCTCTGCAGTTACAAGCCTATTTTGAAGTTAACACAATATTACCAGCGATATGGTTGAAGCATTTAGTCAAAATCATGCCAAAGCGCTTACCCAGTACGATTGCTTTTTTAAGTGCCCGGGTGGGCAGTATCACCGATAATAAGTTAGGGGGGTGGTATGGATATCGAGCGTCTAAATCGGCACTGAATATGTTGATTAAAAACGCTGCAATTGAATATAGCCGTCGAAATAAAAACGTCGCGTTATTGTCTTATCACCCAGGAACAGTGGATACCGGACTATCGAAGCCGTTCCAGGCAAATGTAAAGTCCGATAAGCTATTTACCCCTGAATTTACCGCACAATGTTTAGTCAGCTTATTAACCCAAGCCACTGCTGAAGAAAGTCCGTATTATCTTGATTGGGCCGGTAAAACTATCCCATGGTAAATGACATTTATAGATAAGCTTGTTAGTATTCACCGCATAAAAATAATGAAGGAATACTTATGGGTGCATCTCGCGAGCAATTCGGTTCTCGTCTTGGTTTTATTTTAGCTGCTGCAGGCTCCGCTGTAGGGATTGGTAATCTCGTTGGCTTCCCTGTGGGAGCCGCAAAAAATGGTGGTGGTGCATTTTTATTTATGTACGCTATTTTTGTTTTCTTTATCTGCTTACCTGTCATGCTGGCGGAGATGTCAGTTGGACGTAATACTCAAAAAGACCCACTCGGTGCATATTCTATGCTTTCGCAGCGTTCTTCAAAATGGAGTATCGCAGGTTGGTTGTCTATTATCACCCCATTTATGATTGCAGTGTTCTACTCAGTCATCACCGTATGGATCTTAGGGTATCTTGTTGGCGCAGCGACGGGGGATCTTGAAGCCTTGGCTAATCCTGATTACTTTGGCGAATTTATTAACTCCTCTCAAATCTTCGTTTACATGATCGTGGTACTAGCTATTATGTATTTGATTCTTCAAGGTGGAGTTAAACAAGGGATTGAGAAAGCGGCAAAACTGATGATGCCTGCGCTTTTTTTTATGCTCATTGGTATGGTGATATTCGTTTTAATGCAAGATAACGCGATGGCGGGGGTCAAATTCTATCTTATCCCTGACTTTAGTAAAATCGACTCTGGTGTGGTCAATGGCGCATTATCTCAAGCCTTTTTCTCTTTATCCCTCGGTATGGGGATCATGATCACTTATGGTAGCTATATTAATAAAAAAGCGGATATCCCCGGCTCAGCAAAGCTTGTTGCATTAACCGATACTGCCGTTGCGTTTACTGCGGGCTTAATGATTTTACCAGCGATATATTCGTTTAATCCTAATATTCAGCCTGATGAATTAAGTGAATCTTCAGTTGGGTTAATTTTTACATTTTTGCCGAAAATATTTTTAGCATTACAAACTAGTGTGGGTTTTGTTGGAGCAAGCATCGCTGCAAGTGTCTTTTTCTTATTGGTTTTCTTTGCCGCAATTACGTCTTTAGTTTCTATCTTTGAAGTCCCTGTAGCCGCATTGATGAGCGAAAAACGCATGTCTCGTCAACGTGCGTTGTTGCTATGTGGATTATTACTGATTATCTTGTCTTTAATGTGCGCAGTTTCCTTTGGCATGATTGATTTTCTAACCGGTTTTATGAGTTATGCCGGCGCAGAAAAATCCTTTTTCGATGTCGTCATTGATGTGTTTTATGAAACGATATTGCCATTGAATGGGTTATTGATTTGTTTATTTGTGAGTTACCGTTGGAAAAAACATAATCTAAGCCAAGAGCTAGCTGCTGGCTCTGAAGGCTACAGCGCCAGTTTATTTGAAAAATACGTGAATGTATCGGTAGGTACGTTTATTCCAATTATATTATTAGTAATTTTTATTAATACTGTTACGACTAAGTATTTTGGTGTTGCATTAATTGGTTAAATAAATACCCACCTGGCTTTACAGCATATCGTATGGGCTAGGGAAATCATATTCAAAACCCAGCATTTGCTGGGTTTTTTGTGATATCACTATTTTTCCTGAAGGTTCATTCGTAGATACATCAGTATGAATACTCTCGCTATCATTCGAAATAAATTTGAGTTTTGGAAGCTGTTTACTTTGCGCTGCAGCTTGATAATAATCCTCACGTGTCGGATGCTCAGGAGCACACAAATGTAATATGTGCCCAACGACTTCATTCCATTTTAAAACCACTTGCAACAGTCCATTGACCGCGTCTATTTGATGTACTAAGTTCACCACTTGATGACCTTGCTCAATAACACTCCTTTTAACTAGAGAGGTGACGGGGTGTCGTGTCTGGTTAATTAAACCAGCCAATCGCACTATCGTACTTTGCTTAGATGCATGCTTTAGCAACCAATGTTCTAATGTCTGATGAGCAATACCGGATGCAGTCACTGGCGCTGTGGGTGTATCTTCGTCAACCTGACCGGTGACATCGCCAAACACCGAAGTTGTCGAGACAAAGATAATGCGAACATCAGGTTGCTGAGTCATTGCAGTCTTAAATAATCTAAGCATGTTCTGGGTAAACGAATTGGCATCTAAATCTCTGCGGCCTGGAGGGATGTTGATTACCAGAACATCACACTTGGCTAAATCGGCTAATAAAGATGGATTAAACTCAGGGCTATCTTCAGAATTTTTACTGATGGAAAATAGATGTGGAGTAATACCTAACTCGTTTAGGAAAGAAAGCTGGCAAGTGCGTGTTGTTGTGCCATATACTTTTATACCTTGAGATATTAACCGAGATGCTAATGGTTGACCGAGCCAACCACAGCCACATAGCATGACGCGAGCGACATGGTTAATCATAGTTGCTGGCCCGTGTTGTCGATGATAGTCACCATATTTAAATTAGCTAAGCTCGGAATACGTGTTGCAAGTTGTAGTTCAGCTGTTTCTGCGCTGTGTAATACTTCACATAACAGTTCCGCAGATTCACCTAATGCTTTGGCATGCATCATCATTTTTTGCTCCATGCGAACTCCAAATGCATCTGGGTTAAACAAATCGCCTATACCTTCGCCATCTCCGAATAACATCTCTTTGCCGATGGCCATAAATAGACGTCCCATAGACTCGTTAATGGCATGTTGAATGGCTTCTGCAAATTCGGCTTCCCACTCTGGGCTAGTCCAGTGTTCGCTAGTATTGCTTTTGGGATCAATAAATATACTGCCATCAGGCGCATAGATATTATGTTTGAGATTGACTTCAATCGTATTCATTAACTCATTCATTTTAGTAATGAGTTCATCATCAGAGCCTAATAGCTCAGCAAATACTTCGTTAACTGCTAGATTCGCCACTTCTAAACTTTGAGCAGCAAACTCAACGCCAATCGGGATGGCTGCTTTTAAGTTATAATAATAAGATTCTACAGCGGCTCGCTGTTGTTTATTAAGGGGGACCGACTGTTCATTAACGCTGAGATTTTGTTTTTCGTCAATGACCACGGTCAGCTCTGGTGTGGTAAGTGTGAGTACTTCGTTTTGGAAACCTAGGGTCCCATTGAGATCCATCGAACAACTGTCAACCTGAACATTGATACCATTATTGTTAGCATGAGCAGAGAAGATGCAACTCAGACTAAAAATTATCCACAATAGACTAGTCGCGCTTAATGATTTCAAATTTGTCATGTATATCCCTTTATATTGATTTATCGAGGTCTTGTTAAGCCTCAATATATTGATTAAGGCTTATTGTCTTTCAAATAACATGCCAAGCTAAAATAAGACTGAATGGTTATTAAATAAAGCATCTCAGATGCGATATAATCATTGTGTTTGTAATTCTGACCAATTTAATGCAGAAATCATTAAAATTATTGGCATTTGACTAATATCAATGTTTCTTCATAAATGTGCAGCTACGCATATCGTTTTATTATCTATCTAGGTATAATAATACCATTAATTTTTATTGGAGAAAGTCATGAGTGAATGGATCAATTCGATCGTATTTGGTGTAGGTATGTTAGCGTTTGTATTGGGTGTTTCCAGTATCATAATGGCATTTATTGCGACTCGATCTACTCCTTCTGGTATGCAAGAGAAAATAGAATATGGATTTTTTGGCGTGTCAGGTCTTATTTTTTGTGCCTTAATAGGCTACGCACTTGCTTAAGACAAGTGCGATTTGTCGGTAATACTTTGATATGGGCGGAGTTTGAATAATGGCATACTGGCTAGTATGTGATCAAAAATGTCCGCCTGAATTCCTTCATATTCCACCCAGTTTTTATTACTACTAAAACAGTAAATCTCTAATGCTAACCCATGTTCTGTGGGTTTTAATTGGCGCACCATTAACGTTAATGATTGATTAATTTGTGGATGTTTTCGGATATAAGCTTCGATATAGGCTCGAAATGTCCCTATATTGGTAAGACGTCTAGCATTGAGTAAGTCACTTTGATCTATCTGTTCGTTTTGGTGATAGTCTTGTAATTCGTTTAATTTACTCTCAAGATAGTGTGTTATAAATCGAACATTATGTAAGTCATTAATCATGTCTTGGTCTAAAAATGTGACACTCTGCATGTCAATTTGGATACTACGTTTGATTCGACGACCACCTGATTGCAACATACCACGCCAATTTTTTACTACCTCATTAGTCAATGTATAAGTAGGTAATGTTGCGATAGTTTTATCCCAATTCTGAACTTTTACTACATTTAAGCCAATTTCTCGGATCTCACCATCAACACCATAGGCTTGCATCTCAATCCAGTCACCGGTATTGAACATTCTATTTGCAGCTATCTGGATACCTGCAACAAAGCCAAGAATGGTGTCTTTAAATATTAATAATAATATCGCAGCAATTGCAGTTAGACCTGATAATAATATTAACGGGCTTTTATCTAGGATAAGAGAAATAGTGAGCAAAATTGCAATGATAGCAAGGATCAGTTTACTGACTTGAATAAATCCGGTAATGGGGGCTTTTTTCGCTAAATTTGAACGCTGATACAATACTTCAATAGTATTGAGCAGTGAAAACACAGCGATAATTGTTGATATCACTAAGTAGATTTGGGCGCACTTTAGGACAAAACTTAAAAGTAAGGTGTTAAACTCTAATAGTACAGGTGCACTTGCGAAGACAAAAAGTGCTGGCGTAATATGTGCTATGCGGTTAAAAAAACCTTGTTCATGTAATACATCATCCCAAACCTGATTATTACGTAATAATAATGTGAGTAATTTTGACCTAACAATGAATTTAACTGCCCAAAGTACAAACATTGCGGTCACTGCAATAATAAAAATAGCAGCTAATTTATAGCTTATATCTTGCATGGTAATAGCAGGATCGGGATGACGAAACAACGCATTGATAATATCTAAGATAATAAATTGAATGGTGGATGCTTGCATATTGATCCTAACCGTAGTGGTATAAAGTGATAATACTAATTATCTTTTAAAAATGTCTGAATGCGAAGATCTTTTTCTTCCCATAATGTATTTAATTGGCATCGAAAATCATCTCGAAAAATATTATCTTCTTGGTAATTGCCACGCATCTGTGCTGTAACAGGGATCTCTTTAACATCAATGATAATGCTTTTCATGTTGCCACACAGCATATCCATCATCGGCCATTGGGAGTTTTTAGGATAAATGATACTGATATCCAGCATACTATTAAATAAATCTCCCATGGTAGCCAACGTAAATGCAATACCAGCAGCTTTCGGTGGGAGTAGGTGTTGGTAAGGGCTGTTTTTTTGAATATGCTTGGAGGTAGTGAAACGAGTGCCTTCCACAAAATTGATAATGGTTGTAGGGGTATTTCTATATTTTTTACACGCAGATTGTGTCGTGGCGATGTCTTTCCCTTTTAACGCTGGATTTTTAGCTATATCGGCTTTTGAGTAACGGCGCATAAATGGCATATCAAGTGCCCATGCTCCTAATCCCACAAAGGGTAACCAAATCAGTTCTTGTTTGAGAAAAAATTTAGGGGCAGGATAATGATTTTTTGCACAGCCTATTAGCAAAATGATATCTAAATAACTACGATGGTTTGCTGTGATCAAATACCAGCCTTCTGGCGATATAGAGCCAGGTATGTGGGTATCGATATCAATACGATTAAAAAAGGTGATGAACCAGATGCTAATCACACCAAAAGCCACTTCAAATTTTGCATTAAGCGCATTTAAATATCGTGTGAGAGTTGGAAAAGGGAGGACGAGTTTGATTAAACCCACTATCACAATCAATATTGCCCAGAAAGCGAGGTTACTCATTTGTAGAGTAAAATGGATAGGAAATATAAATAGCGCTTTAATCCAACTCATATTTGCCGTACTTAGCCTTAATGATAGGTAAATCCATAGATTCATTAATGCTAGTAAAATGGCGACACAGCGTCAACTATTTTAATTTATCAAATCGTATCGAATATTGATAATCATAAATGGTATCGATTCAACAACTCGCACCCTATTATATCGTATGATATTATTGAATATTAATTTATGCTTTCTTGAGACTACTCAACTGTGTCAACACCTTCTATCGACCGCCGTATTTCTGTCGCGCCTATGCTTGACTGGACCGATAAACATTGCCGTTACTTCCACCGTCTCATCTCTCAGCACACCGTATTGTATACTGAGATGGTGACAACGGGTGCAATCATATTTGGTAAAGGGGATTATTTGGGCTTTAATGCCGCAGAGCAGCCGGTGGCGTTACAACTAGGCGGGAGTGTTCCGGAAGATATGACTCATTGCGCAATCAAAGCCCAAGAATACGGCTATGATGAAGTGAATATTAACGTTGGCTGTCCCTCAGATCGTGTTCAAAATGGTCGTTTTGGTGCTTGCTTAATGGCTGAGCCACAGACGGTGGCCGATTGTGTGAGCGCAATGCAAGCCCAGGTCGACATTCCTGTTACTGTGAAATCACGTATTGGGATTGATGATATGGATGAGTATGAGGATTTATCTGCATTCATTGAACAGGTGGCTGAAGCGGGATGTGACACGTTTATTGTCCATGCGCGTAAAGCTTGGCTGCAAGGACTTAGCCCGAAGCAGAACAGAGAAGTACCACCGTTAATGTATGAGCGTGTATATCAGTTAAAAGAGGAATTTCCACATTTACATGTCAGTATTAATGGTGGCGTGAAGACCTTAGCTGAAGCTCAACATCATTTATCCTATGTTGATGGAGTGATGATAGGTCGAGAAGCTTACTCTAATCCATATATTCTAAGTGAAGTAGATCATCTTATTTATGGAGATAATCAAGCGGTCTTATCACGAATTGAAATTGTTAAACGCATGCATAGTTATATTGTTGAGCAACTGGCTGCACCTAACCAATTCGGACAAGGGACTAAAGTCTGGCATATTGTGCGGCACATGCTCGGTTTATTTCAGGGACAACCCGGTGGAAGGGTCTGGCGTCGTTACCTAAGTGAAAATGCAGTTGGGCGTAACACGTCTCCAGATGTCCTATTTGCAGCACTCGATGCCTTGCTTGAGACTCAAGCGGCCTCCCAAGCTTACCTTGATAGTAAAGTTGACTAATTGATAGGTTAAATTGACCATTTTAAGTGGTCAATTTTTTATACAGTCATTATTTACTCTATGTTAAAACCACAAAAATATAACAAAATCAATAATTTATAATTTATTCAAAATTGGCACAAACTAAGCATCTGTTATTGCGACTTACACAATTACGGTTAAGCACTTAATTTAAGCTAATAGGAAATAAAATTATGTTAACTTCTACCCTTATCGCCGCCACTTTTGTTAATACCCTGTCTAATCCTGTGCATGTTGCTCCGACATCACAATTAGTCCCTTTATCTCAGTATGTTGATTACATGGTGCAACAAACGGTGGTCCAAACCAACTACGATATTCATATTGATGTGCAGACCATGGTGTTATCTGCGACACATAACTTTTCTCTGGATGATACCGGACCTGCGATTAAAACGAATATAGAAATGCAAGATATAGTTAAAGCGAGTGCTAAGCAAACGCTCGAAGCTATGCTCAGTACGGATCTAAAGATCAACGATAAAGCAACGGCTGAGTAGTTTTGATGTTATATGCTTTTGATGTGTTGATACTTTTAATCGCTCCTATTGTCGCGTTTGTTATCGGTATAGTGGTGGTTTTTAGTTGGCAATATATGTCTCGAAATGCTTTGTATATCCCACAGCATTACTTAATTAAAATAAGTAATTTTTTTTAGACGGACTTCGTATAGATAGTCCGTTTTTTTATCTCTTGTTCTGTCAAATAGGGCCTTAAATACTTAGCGATTTTGACCAAATGGTGGCGGAATAAACTAATCCCTTCAATGTTAAATTTTAAACTTAATGAATAAATTTATATAAAACACAACAATTTCAATAACTTGTGTATTTGGCATGCGAATTGAAACAGTTATTGTGAACCTATCGCTCACATCACAATGTAGTGATGTAGCAATCCAACCGCTAAAGGAGTTGATTATGGGTATGTTTTCTAGAATGAACGATATAGTACAGTCTAATATTAATGCGATGTTAGACAAAGCTGAAGACCCACAAAAAGTAATATGTTTGATTATCCAAGAGATGGAAGAAACATTAGTAGAGTTACGCACAATTTCAGCGCGTAATATAGCTGAACAAAAACAATTCACTCGTAAAGTGGCACGTTTACAAGAAGATACTAAAAATTGGGCTCACAAAGCACAATTAGCGATTGAACATGAGAAAGAGTCATTAGCTCGTGCCGCGTTAGTAGAGAAACAGCAATGCCTTGAAGAAATCGATGTACTTAAACAGCAATTAGTTATTATCGATGAAAATTTATTAGCGTTAGAAGGTGATGCACAGCGCTTAAACGCTAAATTAGCAGAAGCCCGAGCTAAGCAAAAAGCACTGAATACTCGAGAGGTCAGTTCAGTGATTCGTTTAAAAGCTAAAAATATGCAGGCGCAATATGATATTGAACATGCAATTGAAAAATTTGAATCTTATGAACGTAAAATCGAAAATTTAGAAGCACAAGTTGAGGCCTATGATGTGGTTAATAAAGAGTCTGTATTAGCACAGCAGTTTGCAGCACTGG
>Ga0209136_1000895_pt1 | contig 20721 bp, 18 predicted proteins | sample SaaInl0LU_22_DNA_FD_184640 | JGI IMG/M metagenome (GOLD analysis project Ga0209136, IMG submission 184640) | Marine microbial communities from expanding oxygen minimum zones in the Saanich Inlet - ESP_90LU_22_DNA (SPAdes) (version 2) | ecosystem: Environmental > Aquatic > Marine > Intertidal... | reverse complement strand
TAAAATCTTGGAATAAACCTATAATTGCAGTTTGTAAAAGTGGTGGAAGAAGTGGGCAAGCTACTCAGTTTTTAAAACAAAATGGGGTAGATGTAATTAATGGTGGTCCTTGGCAAAATGTAGATCAGTATTTAAACTAAGGCTTTAAAAAGTCTATTTTACTTTTTTCTAAAAACTCATAAATGAGTATTCACTGATAATTTTTAGTTTTTTTTGTTCTAAATTTTCTAAAAATTGTAAATGCTTTTCTGAATTTGGGTTAAAAGCTTTGTGTAACATTCCTTTTTGTATCACATCAATTTCTTTCATAGTAGCGTTTACTGATGCATCAAACCAAGTACTTATAAACTTTTCCCATATATAATTTATAGCAGTTTTATTCGGATGAATCATATCTTCAGCATAAAAACGATAATCTCTTAATTCATCCATCATAATTTCATAAGAAGGAAAATAAAAGCTGTTTTTTCTTCTATTTATTACTTGATGTATAGCAGAAATAAGATGACTTTTACTTTGTGAATTTTCTATAAAACCATCTTTTAAATGTCTTACAGGAGACACTGTAAATAGTATACTTGCGTTTTTATTTATCGATTTTATTAATGAAATAATAGCCTCTAAACTTTCTGAAACTGTATCCACAGATAAAATTTCTTTTAAGAATTTTTTTTGAGGTATTTTATGACAATTGGCTACAATTTGATCGCTTTCAATATATCTATACACCCAAGAAGTGCCAAGTGTAATAATGATGTGACTAGCTTCTTCTAGAGCTTTTTTAGTGGTTTTAATAGAAGTGTTTATGTGATCTAAAAATTCTGTTTTGTCAACAGCATTCAAACTAGAATGAGCATCAAAAGAATGGTATTGTTCATTATGAAAAAACACATCATTTTCTGTATACTTTTTTTCGTTGATTGCATTTGTAATTATATTTTCAATCGCTATTGGATGAAACAAAATACCAAAAGGATTTTGAGTTGTTTGAAACTTAAAATAATCTAATTGATTACCAATATTTTCTGAAAAACAAGAGCCTAATAAAACTATTTTAGAATTATAATTTATTAAGTTTCTAGATTCTTTTATTAACGGAATTTGAGTTTGAAGTTTCATGATAACAATTATCATGTAAAATTAAACAAATTTAATACTTCAGCAATTTTTTAGTTTTTGAAATTCCTCTGGTTTGGTAATGCACAAAATAACTTCCTTTAGGTAGATTAGAAATATCTATTTTTAGTTGATGTTCAGTAGAAGCAAAGTTAGTATTTGCAATATTTTTTACAACTGCACCTAAACTATTAAACAACGTTATTTTTGTGTTTTCATTATTACCAAAAAATCTAATATTTAAAAAATCTGATGTTGGGTTAGGATATAAGCTAATTTCAGTTGCATTTAATAGTGCATCATCTGTAGATAATGCTGCAGAACATCCATTTTTAAAAATAGGAATCGTTTCAAAATCCTTAAATAATACTGTATTTGATTCCTCTTTTGTAGCTCCTAACCAATCAGTTAAAATTGTACTATAGACACTTCTAAAATCATATTGCATTGCTACACCTTCATTATCATCTACTTGAGAGTCTATTTCTGGGGTATCACCTAATATTTGATTTTTAGCACAACCTCCAAAAACAAATAATGGAGCTGCTGTTCCATGATCTGTACCTAAAGCACCATTAGAACGTATTCTTCTTCCAAATTCAGAATAGGTCATTCCAATAACTTTATCTTCTATATTCAACAATTTTAAATCATCTTGAAAAGCAGCCATTGCATCAGACAATTCTTGCAATAATTCAGCATGTTTTCCAGTTTTTGTATCGCCTTCAACTACTTGATTGTCATGATTGTCAAATCCTCCAATTTGAACCACGTAAATTTTAGTCTGTAAACCTCCAGCAATTAATTTGGCAACATTTTTTAATTTTTCTGATAAATCTGATTCAGTATATTTTGTAGATAAATTATTACCAGCACTAGAAGCATTAGAAATTACTTCTGCATATGCATTGGTTTGGCTAATGGTATCATTTACAAAAGTCAACATTTCTCCATAACAATTTCCAGGTACAGCAGTAGTGTTAGATACTAAAGCTGTTCCAGGATTATCTGTATCTTCAACTGCCATAGAAAAATTAGTATTTACACCTTGGCAAGTTTCAGAAACCACTCTTCCAATTGTTAATGCAAAAGGATGAGGATTGTTGTCATTTGGATAGTTTTCTGGAAAAGAGGAATGGTTAATATCAAAAAAACGACCAATCCAACCAGATGAAATAAACTGGTCTGCTTCTGAAGCACTATTCCAAATATCTGTAGATCTAAAGTGAGATCTGTTCTGATTTGGGTAACCTACATTTTGTATTACAGAAAGCTTTTCTTGTTCCCAAATTTCTTTTATTCCACTCATTGCTGGATGAAAACAAGTAGAGCTATTAATATTTAGTAGTTCATTTTCTGGAATAATGATGTTAGAACGTACGCTTTGTAAATTATCAAATTGATTTAAATCAAAAATGGTATTTAAACCATCATTACCACCTTGTAATTGTATAAGTACTAAAACATTATCATTCTCATTAGAAAAGCTATATCCTTTAGGTTTTTGTTGAGAAAAAATAGGAAAACCACTCAGTACAATTGGTAAAGAAGCAGAAGCAATTGAGCTTAGTTTTATAAAATCTCTTCTATTTAATGTTTTTCCTTTCTTCATAAATTACATGATTTGAAATTCTGACATTTGTACCATAACAGCAATTACATCTCGTAATTTTTTATCTACAGAAAAGGCTAAAGCTGTATTTGTTGGGTCTGCTAAATAATCACTATACTCCACTGTCCACTCAAAGTCTGGTAAACCAGGAATTAAAATTTCTTTTAATGCACTTACTTGTTCTGCTGTAATTGCATAATTAAACATTTCTTCTGCAAGTGTATTTATAAGAATGTTTGGGTCTGTTGCATTTGGTATTTCTGAAGCTATTTTTAAAACAGGAACTAAAGGTGGTACTGAGTATTTTCTACTATCAATAACTAAATCTCCACCTGTTACTAAAATTCTACAAAAATCTAATCTTTTTGGTAGTAAGTAGCTATTTATCCAACTTTTATAAAATAAAGGTTCTTGGTAATATGCTTTCCAACCTGCAACATCTGGGTGATGAAATATAGATTGATTTAAATCTGTTGCAGCTAAATATAGTACTAAAGCATAATCATATTCTTCTTTAGTAGTGCTATTAGGTAAATCTACTAAAAGTGATTTTGTAACAGAAAACATTAAATCAATAGGACTTTTAATCATACAAAACGTATTTTCAAAGAAATGATCTGAAGCAAATAATACTTTTAAAGCTGGTACAATATCATAATTATTATTTCTAATAATTGTTGCTAAAGGAACAATAATATTTGTTTCTATATCATCAGTAATTTCTGAATTTACAAACCAAATATAAAGTTGCCTCATAATAAATCTAGAGCATTCATCTTGCTCAAAAATTTTATCTATTAAATCTTTATATTCATCTTCTCCATTTTCTGATATTATAGCATTGCTAAATCTATAAGATAAAGTTTTATCACCTTTTGTATGATTAAAATTAGAAAAGAAAGGTGTTAATGCATCTACATTATTTAGTCCTCTTACTTTCCAACCAGTAAGCACTTTTGCCATTTGTACAACATCATCTTCTGTGTAATTGGTGTAATCTCCATTGCCAACAGCAGCTCCTTTACCAATAGTAAATAACTCTAAAAGTTCTCTTGAATAATTTTCGTTTGGAGCAGAATCTTTATTTTGAGCACCACTTAAATACAAAAGCATATTTGGGTCTATGGTAATTTGTTTTACCAGTTCTTTAAAATTACCTAAAGCATTTTGCCTTATTGTATTTATGTAATAGTATTCTCTATGAGGATTTGTATTAACAGAAACAAAGTGATTATGCCAAAACAAAGTTAATTTCTCTCGAATATGTATTCCAGAGTTTTGCATTTCTAAAAAAGACCAAGCATAGAGAGATCTATTTCTTGCTCTTATTGCCTTATTTACTTCTTGATTTGTTGGTAAATTAGGAATAGGAGGTGCATTAACCCAAGTTTTACCATAATTAACGTCTGGATCATTTACTTCGGTTCTTGAAGTGCCATCTAACTCGTATTTTAGAGGAGGGTTTGGTAATGGTTTTACTTCAAATAGCTTATCTATTGTGCCTTGTAAACCTAAAGAAACACTTTCTTTTACTAAATCTGGAGTAATACCAAAAGAGCAACGTTTTAATAAATGCCTAGCATTTTTTGCATTCCAATCTCCAGTAAAAGTATCTAAGTAGGGCATAGGCTAAAGGTAATGATTTCCTAAATAAAATTTAGTTTCAAAACTTTAGACCCAACTTTTAGTAAAAAGTTTAATTAATTAATATAATCTTTTGCTTTTTCTAAAACTTTTGGAATACCTCCAGGATTTCTACCACCAGCAGAAGCAAAGAAAGGTTGTCCACCTCCACCACCATGAATTAACTTACCTAATTCTCTAACAACTTGACCTGCATTATAATTACGAGAAGCAACCAAATCTTTTGATATATAGCAAGTTAGTAAAGCTTTTTCTTTACTAGGTGCTGATGCAAATAATACAAATAAGTTTTGGTATTTACTACCTAAACTAAAAGCTAAATCTTTAATACCCCCAGCATCTAAATCTACTTTTGTAGCTAAAAAATGAACGCCATTTATTTTTTGAATTTCATTTTCTATATCTTTAGATAAATTAGACGCTTTTTCTTTAAGAAGTTGTTCTACTTGTTTTTTTAATGATGCATTTTCTTCTTGTAAACTTTGAACAGCTTTAACAGGGTTTTTTGTATTATTTAATAAATCTTTTACCTCATAAAGAGTTCTGTTATTATCAAAATAAAAATCTTTAACAGCATCATTAGTAATGGCTTCAATTCTTCTAATACCAGCTGCAACTGCACTTTCAGATTTTATTTTAAAGTGCCAAATGTCTGCAGTGTTTTCTACATGAGTTCCTCCACAAAGTTCTATTGATTTTCCGAACTTAATTGCTCTAACAGTATCTCCATATTTTTCGCCAAATAAAGCCATTGCACCTTCCTCTATGGCTTGTTGCATTGGTATATTTCTTTTTTCTTCTAAAGGAAGTTTGCCAGTAATTCTTGCGTTTACAAAATTTTCTATATCTCTTAATTCTTCAACAGTAAGTTTAGAAAAATGAGAAAAATCGAAACGTAAATATTTAGAGTGTACTGCAGAACCTTTTTGCTCTACATGAGTTCCTAAAACTTCTCTTAATGCTTGATGAAGTAAATGTGTTGCTGTATGATTACACTCTGTTCTAAATCGTTGTTTTTCATCTACAACAGCTTTAAAAGTTTCATTTAGATGATTAGGTAAATTTTTGGTGAAATGAATAATGACATTATTTTCTTTTTTGGTGTCTATAATGTAATTTACATCTCCATTTTTATCTTCAAGATATCCTTTATCTCCAACTTGTCCTCCACCTTCTGGATAAAAAGGCGTTAAATTAAAAACGAGTTGATACATTTCTCCATCTTTTTTAGAAGTAACTTTTCTGTACTTAGTAATTTTTATGTTTGCTTCTAAATTATCATAACCAATAAACTCTTCTTCTTCATCATTTAAAAGAATTGTCCAATCTTCTGTTGATGTTTCACTCGCAGCTCTAGATCTATTTTTTTGTTTTTGTAATTCTTCTTCAAATCCTTTTTCATCTAAAGTAAATCCTTTTTCAGATAAAATTAATGCAGTTAAATCTATAGGAAAACCATAAGTATCATATAATTCAAATGCTTTTTTACCTGAGATTTCTTTAGTTTTAGAAGCATCTATGATGCCATCTAACAATAGTAATCCTTGTTCTAAAGTTCTTAAAAAAGAAGTTTCCTCTTCTTTAATTACATTTTCTATAAGTTGCTTTTGAGCTTTTAGTTCTGGGAAAGCTTGTCCCATTTTTTTACTTAAAATATCAACTAATCTAAAAATAAAGGGTTCTTTTTTATCAAGAAAAGTAAAGCCATATCTTACTGCTCTTCTTAAAATTCTACGAATAACATAACCAGCACCAGTATTACTTGGTAATTGTCCATCTGCAATAGAAAAAGCAACAGCTCTAACATGGTCTGAAATTACACGAATAGCAATATCTTGCTTTTCCTCTACTCTGTATTTAGTGTTAGTAATGGTTTCAATTTCTCTAATAATTGGTGTAAAAACATCTGTATCATAGTTAGATTTTACATCTTGTAATACCATACAAAGACGTTCAAAACCCATTCCTGTATCTATGTGTTTATTTGGTAAATTTTCTAAGGTACCATTTGCTTTTCTATTGTACTGCATAAAAACCAAGTTCCAAATTTCAACAACTTGAGGATGATCTTCATTTACAAGAGTTTTACCATCAACTTTAGCTTTTTCTTCAGGAGTTCTTATATCCACATGAATTTCAGAACAAGGTCCACAAGGTCCTTGATCTCCCATTTCCCAAAAATTATCTTTTTTATTTCCTTTTAAAATTCTGTCTTCAGCAATATATTGTTTCCAAATATCATAGGCTTCAGTGTCCATTTCTAGATTGTCATCATCATTACTTCCTTCAAAAACAGTAACATATAAAATGTCTTTATCTATTTTATAAACTTCTGTCAATAACTCCCAAGCCCAAGCAATGGCTTCTTTTTTAAAATAATCTCCAAAAGACCAGTTGCCTAACATCTCAAATAAAGTGTGATGATAAGTGTCATAACCAACTTCTTCTAAATCATTATGTTTACCAGAAACACGCAAACATTTTTGAGTATCTGCAATTCTACTCTTTTTAGGAGTTCCATTACCTAAAAAATATTCTTTAAAAGGAGCCATTCCAGAATTTACAAATAGTAATGTAGGGTCATCTTTTGTAACCATAGATGCAGAAGGCACAATTAAATGTTGTTTGCTTTTAAAAAACTCTAAAAAAGTTGCTCTAATTTCTTGAGATTTCATATAAATAACCTAATTAAAAAGGTGATAAATTGTTAAATTATTTTTAAAATAACCCTTAAAAAATAGGGTTATAAAACATTTTGTAACTTTGTCTGTTCTAAACAATATAATAATACTATGCTTGCTTTTAAACAAGCACAAAAGTAGTACATTTAAAAATATGGCAAAAGTAAAATATTATTACGATGAAGAAACACTTTCTTACAGGAAGATTACTGTAAATAAAAGTGATTACTACAGACGTATACTATTTAGTTTTTTGGGAGTTTTATTAATTGCTTTTTTTGGTTTTATTGGTTTTAGTCAAATTATAACATCACCCTCAGAAAGAGCTCAAAAAAGAGAGCTAGAAAATTTAAAGTTTAACTACAAACTTTTAACAAAAAGGTTAGAAGAGAGTGCAGTTATCTTAGATGAAATTCAAGAAAGAGATAATAATATTTATAGAAGTTATTTTGAAGCAAATCCAATACCAGAAGAACAGCGTAAAGCTGGTTTTGGTGGGGTTAATAGATATAAGAATTTAGAAGGTTTTGATAATTCTGAAATGATTAAAAAACTAACTAAAGAAGTAGATATTTTATCTAAACAATTGGTTGTACAATCAAAATCTTTGGATGAAATTGTTTCTTTAGCAAAGAAAAAAGAAGACATGTTGGCTTCTATACCTGCATTATTACCAGTAAAAAAAGGAGATTTTTATGTAGCTTCTGGTTATAAAATGAGAATGCATCCTATTTTGAAAATTAATAAATTTCATAAGGGAATGGATTTTACTGCGCCTAAAGGAACACCAGTTTATGCATCTGGAAATGGAGTTGTTAACTTAGCACAAAGAAGTAGTACCTTTGGTAAAGTAATTTTTGTAGACCATGGATATGGTTATAGAACCATTTATGCACATTTAAGTAAAATGGTTGTTAGAAGAGGTACTCAAGTTAAAAGAGGAGATTTAATTGGTTATGTAGGTAATACAGGTTTGTCTGTGGCACCCCATTTACATTATGAAGTTCATAAGAATGGAATAGCACTTAATCCTATTAATTTTTATTATGGAGATTTATCTTTAGATGAATTTGCAGCTTTACAAAAAGACGCAGAAGAGAGTCAATCTTACGATTAAATATGCATGTAAATTTACCAGATAAACGTTATTATAAAATAGGAGAGGTTGCAAAAGCCTTTAACCTAAATACTTCACATATTCGTTTTTGGGAGAAAGAGTTTGATATCATTAAGCCTAAGAAAAATGCTAAAGGCAATAGGTTATTTACTAAAGAAGATATCAATAATTTTAAACTAATTTATAATCTTGTAAAAGAAAGAGGGTTTACATTAGAAGGTGCCAAAAATAAGCTTAAGAAAAATCCTGATGATATTTTTAATAACCACGAAATCATTACTCGATTAGAAGGTGTAAAAGCAGAATTGCTAAAAATCAAAAACTCTTTATAGTTTTATTTTAAAAAAATCTTACAGTTTTAGATATTGAATCAACTCACCTTGATATATATTATGCATGCATAGTATTTTTTAGTATATTTGATGAGATAAGAATGTTTAAAAAACAACTTATCAAACATTAAAAATCACTTAAAAATTTAATATATGTCAAAAAAGTATGTAGACTTAGAAACATTGAAATACATACTTTATGATATTCATAAATTAGAAAACTTATTATCTAGAGAAAGATTTCAAGAGCACGATTTGGAGTCTTTAGATATGTTTATAGATTCAGTTAAAGAGTTTTCTGATAGAGAATTGTATCCTTATTTTCAAGAAATGGATGCTACTCCTGCATATCATAAAGATGGAACAGTAATTGTTCATGAGCAAGTACAAAAGGTAATGCATCAATCAGGTGAAATGGGAATAATTGCTGCCTGTTTTGATTACGAAGATGGAGGTTTACAAATGCCTATTTCTGCTTTTCAAGCTGCAGTATATATTATGGATGCAGCAAATAATCATTTACCTGGTTACCCAAGTTTAACTTTAGGGGCTGCAGAATTAATTATTGAGTTCGGAAACCAAAATTTAAAAGATGCTTATGTTCCTAACATGTTCTCTGGAGTTTGGGGAGGTACTATGTGTTTAACAGAGCCACAAGCAGGTAGTTCATTATCTGATATTGTAACAAAAGCTACCCCAACAGATAAGGGTTATTATAAAATTACGGGTCAGAAAATATTTATTTCTGGGGGTGATTACAAAGACGCTAAAAACATAGTGCATCTAGTTTTAGCTAGAATTGAAGGTGCACCAAAAGGGACTAAAGGAATTTCTCTTTTTGTAGTGCCTAAAAATAGAATTACTGAAGATGGATCTTTAGAGTATAATGATATAATGACAGTCGCAGATTTCCAAAAAATGGGACAAAGAGGTTATTGTACAACACATTTAGGTTTTGGAGATAAAGATGATTGTAGAGGTTGGCTTGTTGGAGAAGAACATAAAGGGTTAGCTCAAATGTTTTTAATGATGAATGGAGCTAGAATTGCAGTGGGTAGAGGAGCAGCAGCAATAGCTATGGCTGCATACAGAACTTCTTTACAGTATGCAAATGAAAGACCACAAGGACGAAAATTATCTTCTGATGGTAAGAAAAATCCTTCTGAAAAACAGAGTCTAATTATAGAACATCCAGATGTAAGAAGAATGTTATTATTGCAAAAAGCTATAGTTGAAGGGTCTTTAAGTTTGGTATTTTTAGCTTCAAAATATCAAGATATTTTAACTACTGCTAACTCAGCAGAAGAGAAAGAGAAATATCATTTATTATTAGAAATGATTATTCCTATTGTAAAGACATATCCTTCAGAAGCAGGAGCAGAATCTGTAGATAATGGATTGCAAGTATTAGGAGGCTATGGATTTTGTACAGATTTTACATTACAACAATATTATAGAGATATTCGTATTTCTGCCTTATATGAAGGTACAACAGGTATACAATCTCAAGATTTATTAGGAAGAAAAGTACCTATGCAAAATGGAAAAGCATTAGAATTATTATCTGCTGAGATTGTAAAAACAATTATTGCAGCAACCAATGATGATAATTTAAAACCATATGCTACTGCTTTAGGTGAAAAATTAGAGTTGGCAAAAAAAGTAATTGGAAAATTAATGCCTTATGCTATGAAAGGTAATTATGAGCGTTATTTAGCAGATGCAAATCTGTTTATGGAATATATGAGTATTGTTGTTTTAGGTTGGTTATGGTTAGAAATGGCTGTTGATGCAACAAACAAATTAGAAGACAAAAACAGAAGATATTCTACAACTTTTTATGAAAGTAAAATTCATACAATGAAATTTTATTTTAAATATGAAATTCCTAAAACAAATGCATTAGCAGAATCTTTAATGAGTGATGAAGAAGTTACAATAAAAACAGATAAAGAATATATTTTATAATGAATGTAAAAGAACAATTTAATCTTAAAGGTAAGGTTGCTATAATTACAGGTTCAAGCAAAGGAATAGGAAAATCGATTGCAAAAGCTCTTGCAGAACAAGGGGCACAAGTTGTCATTTCTAGCAGAAGTCAAGAAGCTTGTGATGAAGTAGCAGCAGCATTTACAGCTGAAGGATTAAAAGCAGTAGGTATTGCTTGTCATATAGGAAAAGAAGATCAACGTAAAAATTTGGTCAACAAAACTATTGAATCTTTTGGACGAATTGATATTTTGGTTAATAATGCAGCAATCAATCCTGTTTTTGGTCCAATTGAAGATGTAGATCCAGAAATTTTTGATAAAATTATGGATGTAAATGTAAAAGCTCCTTGGTCTTTATCAAATTTAGTTTTACCACATTTTCAAGTAAATAAAAAGGGAAGTATTATAAATATTGCCTCTGTAGAAGCATTAACTCCTGGTTTTGGTTTAGGATTATACAGTACTAGTAAAGCAGCTATTTTAATGCTGACAAAAAATCAAGCTAAAGAGTGGGGAAGATATGGTGTAAATGCCAATGCAATTTGTCCTGGTTTAATTAAAACGAAGTTTAGTGCAGCTCTTTGGACAAACGAAAAGATGCTAAATAAATTAGAAAAATCAATTCCAAGTGGACGAATGGGAATGCCAGAGGAAATGGTCGGTTTAGCTTGTTTGCTAGCTTCAGATGCTGGTAATTATATGACAGGAGGTGTTTATACAGCTGATGGTGGATATATGATAGCAGGATAAAAAAAACTATTAAAATTGGAAGATAATAACCATCTTGAAGATTATTTAAAAAAACATTATATACACAGAAGTAACTGGTTAAGAGCTGCTGTACTTGGTGCTAATGATGGTATATTATCAACTGCAAGTTTAGCTATTGGAGTTGCTGCAGCAAGTAGTACAAGAGAGCCTATCATTTTAGCAACTTTTGCTGGCCTAGTTGCAGGTGCATTATCAATGGCAGCAGGTGAATATGTTTCTGTTAGTTCGCAAACAGATATTGAAAAAGCAGATATTGAAAGAGAAAGAAAAGAATTAGAAAATACACCAGAATTAGAATTAAAAATTTTGACAAAAATCTATGAAGATAGAGGTCTAAAAAAAGAAACTGCTAAACAGGTAGCAAAAGAACTAACAGATTTTGATGCTTTAGGTGCACATACAAGAGATGAATTGGGTATTAATGAAGTATCAAAAGCAAACCCAATACAAGCAGCATTGGCTTCTGGTGCATCTTTTGTTTTTGGAGGTATTTTACCATTAGCAGTAGTGTATATTTTTCCTTTAAAAACAATTGAATTATACATTTATATTTCTTCGATTTTATTTTTAATTATTTTAGGAGCTTTTGCTGCAAAAACTGGAGGAGCAAAAATTATGAATTCAATTGTAAGAATTACTTTTTGGGGAACAATTACAATGGGAATTACAGCTTTATTAGGCTACATTTTTGGTGTTAATTTATAAACAAAATTATGGACTTCGAATACTCAGATAAATCAAAAGAATTACAACAAAAATTAACCCATTTTATTGAGAATCATATTGTACCAGTTGAAGAGGAGTTTTTAGCTTTTCAAGCTGATAAAAATAATATGTGGAAACGATTTCCAAAAACAGAAATATTAAAACAAAAAGCTAAAGAAGCTGGGTTATGGAATTTATTTCTACCTAAAGATTATGGTGATTTAAGTCCTGGTTTAACCAATTTAGAATATGCACCTTTAGCAGAAATTATGGGAAAAAAAATCTGGATTTCAGAAATTTTTAATTGTTCTGCTCCAGATACTGGAAATATGGAAGTTTTGGCAAAATATGGTAATGATGCCCAAAAAGAAGAATGGTTAAAACCTTTACTCAATGGAGAAATTAGATCTGCTTTTTTAATGACAGAACCTCAAGTAGCATCTTCAGACGCTACAAATATTGAGACTTCAATTGTTTTAGATGGTGATGAATATGTCATAAATGGAAGAAAATGGTGGAGTTCTGGAGCTATGGATCCACATTGTAAAGTAGCTATTGTTATGGGTAAAACAAACCCTGAAGCACATAGACATCAACAACAAAGTATGATTTTAGTACCTATAGATACTTCAGGATTAAAAATTGTACGCCCACTTTCTGTGTTAGGATTTTATGACTCACCTGAAGGACATGCAGAAATTATTTTAAATAATGTGAGAGTGCCAAAAGGTAATTTAATTCTTGGTCAAGGTAGAGGTTTCGAAATAGCTCAAGGACGTTTAGGACCTGGTAGAATACATCATTGTATGCGATTAATAGGTATGGCTCAATATGCTTTAGAATTGATGTCTAAAAGAACCCTAGAAAGAGAAACTTTTGGTAAAAAGTTTTACGAGTATAGTAGTATTCGTCATGAAATCGCAAAATCAGCTTGTGAAATTGAGCAAGCAAGACTATTAACTTTATCAGCAGCAGATAAAATGGATAAGGCTGGTAATAAAGAAGCAAAAGACATTATAGCTATGATAAAAATAGTAGCACCAAATATGGCTCAAAAAGTTATTGATAGAGCTATGCAAATTTTAGGAGGAAAAGGTGTTGGGCCAGATACCTATTTAGCACATTATTTTGCAATTGCTAGAATGTTACGTTTAGCAGATGGTCCAGATGAAGTACATATGTATCAACTTGGTAAAAGTTGTATCAAAAAATATGGTAAATCATGAGCAATCAAAAAGTAAGAGAAGGAGAAGAATTGCCAGAAATTCCTTTAAAAAAATATTTAAAAGAAATCAATTTAATTGAATCTATTGAAAGTGATTTAGTTGTAAAACAATTTACGCATGGATATTCCAATTTAACGTATTTGTTACAAATAGAAAATAAAGAATATGTACTAAGAAAACCACCAAAAGGAGCCATCAAAAGAGGTCATGATATGAGTCGTGAATTCAAAGTGCAAAGTGGTGTAGCTAAGGCCTTTTCTAAAGTACCTAAAATGTATGGTTTCTCTACTGATGAAAATATTCTAGGAAGTGATTTCTATATCATGGAAAAAATGGAAGGGATTATTCTTAATTATGCAGCAGCGAAATCAAGAAATATAACTTCAAATAATTATGAAACTATCGCTAATTCATGGTTAAATACATTAGTAGAATTACATAATGTCGATTATAAGTCTATAGGTTTAGGAGATTTAGGAAAACCTGAAGGCTATGTAGAAAGGCAAGTAACCAATTGGAGTAAACAATACGTAAAAGCAAAAACTGACGAATATCCAGAGGCAGATTTAGTGATGCAATGGATACAAGAAAATCAACCCAAAAAATACGATCATTGTTTAATACATAACGATTTCAAATATGATAATGTCGTTTTTAAAGATGATTCTTGGCAAGAAGTGAGTGCAGTTTTAGATTGGGAAATGGCTACTTTAGGAGATCCTTTAATGGATTTAGGAACCTCTTTAGGGTATTGGACAGTAGCCACAGATCATGACTTTGTAAAACAAGGGATACCTTCTCCTACCATTTTTGAAGGCAATCCAATAAGAAGTGAAATTGCTAAAATGTATGCTGAAAAGTCAGAAAGAAATTTAGATAATCTAGTCTTTTACTATGCATTTGGTTTGTTTAAAATAGCAGTGATTGCGCAACAAATCTATTTTCGATATCATAAAGGATGGACAACAGACCCACGTTTTGCAAACTTAAATAAAGCTGCTGAGTTATGCTGTAAATTAGCCTTAAAAGCTATTAAAACAAAATCTATTGACTGATGGAAATTAATAATGATAGTTTAGATGTTTTATCAAATTTCGATGAAAATACTCCAGTTTTTATGATGAACTATTTAAATTATAAGGAAGTAGTTTCATCAACAGGTAAAACAGGTAAAGAGACTTATAATGATTACATGAAAGCTGCTTTTCCTTTTTTTCAAAAGATTCAAGCAGAAATTATTTTCAAGGGAAAACCACAAGTAACAATTATAGGTCTATCTAATGAGAAATTATGGGATGAGGTTTTAATTGTAAAATATGCTAATAAAAACGAATTTTTTAAGTTGATGCAATTCAAAGAATATCCAAGAGCATTAAGAGCATCAGCATTATCAGATTCAAGATTAATATTTTGTAAATAATATGGACGTAAAAAATAAAGTAGTTATAGTTACAGGTGCAGGTTCTGGGATAGGTAAAGCAACAGCAATTCATTTTGCTAAACATGGTGCAAAAGTGGTAGTTTCTGATATTAATTTAGAAAGTGCACAAAAAGTTGTTGATGAAATTGTAACAAATTTCGGAGAAGCGCTACCTATAAAAGCAAACGTTGCTGTTTTTAAAGAGGTAGAAAATTTAGTACAGCATACAGTTGCCAATTTTGGTAAGTTAGATGTGATTGTAAATAATGCAGGAATTGGTCCTCATTTACTAAGGACACATGAGTCAACTTTAAGAGATTGGGATAGAGTAATCTCTGTAAATCAAACAGGTGTATTTTATTGTATGAAAGTAGCTTTACAACAATTTTTAGAACAAGGTTATGGTAATATTGTAAATATTGCTTCATTAGCAGGTTTAAAAGCATCACCAAATAATATTAGTTACAGTGCAAGTAAATTTGCAGTGGTTGGTATGACTAAGTCTGCAGCTATGGAATATGCTACAAAAAATATTAGAATAAATGCAGTTTGTCCTGGTTATACAGAATCTGCATTATTAACTCAATTAATAAATGCAAAACCAGAAATGGATGTTATTTTAAAAAGTGTAATACCTATGAAACGTTATGGAAAAGCAGAGGAAATTGCAGATGCTGTAGTTTGGTTAGCCTCAGAAAACACAAAGTTTATTACAGGACAAACCATAACTTTAGATGGTGGAACATCTCTTTAAATTTAAAGTGTGTAAATTTGACAATCAATAAAAATCAACATAAAAAATAAAATTTAGAAATTATGAAAAAATGGTTACCATTAATAATTATAGGTGTTTTTGTTTATTTAATATACAGTTGGGGTAAAGGCTTTAATAATGAGGCAGTTGTTTTACAAGAAGATGCAAAAACAAAATGGTCTAATGTAGAAAGTGCATATCAAAGAAGAAATGATTTAATTGGCAATTTGGTTAAAACAGTTCAAGGAGCAGCAGATTTTGAAAAAACTACATTAACAGATGTAATTAATGCAAGAGCTAAAGCAACTTCTGTTAATATTGATGCAGGTAATTTAACTGCAGAAAATATGGCTCAATTTCAACAAGCACAATCAGGTTTAACAGGGGCTTTATCTAAATTATTAGTTTCTGTAGAACGTTATCCAGAATTAAAAGCTAACCAAAACTTTTTAGAGTTACAGAGTCAATTAGAAGGTACAGAAAATCGAATAAATGTAGCAAGAGATCGTTTTAACGAAGATGTAAATAAGTACAATAAACACATCAAGGTCTTTCCAAACTCTTTATTAGCTGGTGTTTTTAATTTTGGTGAAATGTCAAGATATAAAGCAGATCCTGGTTCAGAAAAAGCCCCAGATGTAAATTTCGATTTTAATAAGAAAAAAGAATAAATGTCTTTAGTAGAAGAATTTTTAACCAAAGATGAAGAACAAGAAATTATTGAGGCTATACGAATAGCTGAAAAAAACACATCTGGTGAAATTCGAGTTCATATTGAAGCTACAACAGATAAAGATCATTTTGAACGTGCTTTAGAGGTTTTTCATTTGTTAAAAATGTTCAACACTAAAGATGAAAATGGAGTACTGATTTATGTAGCTGTAGAAGATCATAAATTTGTGATTTATGGTGATAAAGGCATTAATAATATGGTAGATAAAGATTTTTGGGATTCCACTAAAAATATAATGCAAAATCATTTTAAAAATGCTGACTTTAAGCAAGGTTTAGTTGATGGAATACTAAAAGCAGGAGAAGAGTTGAAAGCTCATTTTCCTTGGAGTATTGATGATGAAAACGAACTATCTAATGAGATTTCTAAAGGATAATGATAAACAAACACAAACCATATTTATTAGTTTTATTTGCGTTTTTATTTTCATTTTCGCTCTTTTCTCAAGGATTTCAAATTCCAGAAAAACCTAAATTTCAGACCAGTGTTTATGATTATGTCAATCTTCTAAATGCAAATCAAAAATCAAATTTAGAGCAAAAGTTAATTCGTTATTCAGACACGACTTCAACACAGATTGTTGTTGTTGTAATTTCATCAACAGAAGGAGAAAACATTAATTATTTGGCTGCTAATTGGGGAGAAAAATGGGGAATAGGTGATGCTGAAAAAGATAATGGGGTTATCCTATTATTAGCTAAAGATGATAAGAAAATTGCTATTCAAAATGGTAAAGGAGTAGAGTATTTACTTACTGACTTTCAATCAAAGAGAATTATAGAAAGAGTTATAATACCTGAATTTAGAAAAGGAGATTTTTATGGAGGTCTAGATAAAGGTGTTGATTATATTTTTAAAACACTGCAAGGCGAGTTTACAGGCTCAAGAAAACAAAAATCAAAAGACTTTGATCCAGGGATTATTGTTTTTGTGATTATGATAATTATCTTCTTTATTTTAATTTCTAGAGGTAACAAAAACAATAGAGGAGGAGGTAGAAGATACAGAAGAGGTTCTGTTGCTGATGCTATTTTAGAAACCATCATATTATCTAACGCTGGTAGAGGTGGAGGAAGTTTTGGAGGTGGTTTTGGTGGTCGTTCTTCAGGAGGTGGTTCTTTTGGAGGAGGTGGTTTTGGTGGCGGATTTGGAGGAGGTTCTTTTGGAGGAGGAGGAGCTTCTGGTGGCTGGTAAATAAATTTTTACTTTTTAAAATACGTTTTATAATCTACTTTATGTTTATAAAAAAACTACTTTTTTTACTTACAATCTTTATCTTTTTTAGCTGTCAAAATTTTGGGCAACTAAAGTTTATTGAAGATCTACCTAAGTTTCTAGATGAAGTTTCTGGTACAGAATACATACAAAGTTCAAATTTAGTTTGGATGTTAAATGATAGTGGAAATCAACCTAAATTATATGCATTTACTAAAGAAGGAAATTTCTTAAGAGAAGTATATGTAAAAACAAAAAATAACGATTGGGAGGATTTAACATCAGATGATTTAGGAAACTTATATATAGGGGATTTTGGAAATAATGATAATGATAGAAAGCATTTAAAGATCTATAAAGTAGCCAAAGAGTATTTGACAAAAAAGAATGCAGAAGTAGAAGAAATTGCTTTTGAATATGAAAATCAAAATAAATTTCCTCCTAAAAAGAAAGATCGTTTTTTTGATGCAGAAAGTTTCTTTTACTACAATAACCATTTTTACATTTTTACAAAAAGCAGAGTAAAAAAAGAGTATGGTAAAACGTTTTTATATAAGATTCCAGCTACAAAAGGAAATCATACTGCAAAACTTATTGGAGAATTTGACAATGGTAAAAAAAATGATTCTTGGATAACCTCTGCAGATATTACTGATGATGGAAAAAAAGTTATATTACTTTCTCAAAAAAATATTTTAGTGTTTTCAGAGTTTAAAGACGATCAATTTTTATCTGGTAAAGTAAAGGTAATAGATCTAAAACACTATTCTCAAAAAGAAGGCATTAGCTTTATAGATAATAATATCCTTATTACAGATGAAAAGTCTGGTGGAGAAGGTGGTAACTTATATCAATTAAAAATTGATTAAAAATTGATATAATAATAAACCCCAACCCAATACTAAGAACAAACCTCCTAATGGAGTAATTGGTCCTAAAAACTTCATCTTTTTATGATTTGCTGCTGATAATACTAAACCGTAAATTGAAAAAGAAAATAGAAATACTCCTATAATAAAGCTGTAAATAATATATATATCAATACTTGAACTCTCTTTTAAATTATACCCTAAAACCAATAATGTAATTGCATGATACATTTGGTATTTAACTCCAGTTTCAAAACTCTGTAACTGATCTTGAGTTAATTTTTTCTTTAATAAATGAGCTCCAAAAGCTCCAAAAACAATTGATAACATTCCAAATAAGGAACCAAAAAATAATGCTATATCATTCATATTAAAAATCGAAACCTAAACTAAATTCTAATCGAGAACCGTCTATACTATTAAAAAAACCTATACTACCAACAAACATATTTGCAGCATTAAAGAAAACACCACCACCTTTAGATGTGTGAAGTTTAGTAATATTATTAGGTGTTAATAATCTGTCATTAGGTGTCCCCCAAACTTTACCATAATCAAAACCACCATAAACACCAATACTTAAAGGTAATAATCCTGTTTTAAATCTACTCATATTCCATCTTAAATCAGTGGTGTGAACAAACGAATTTTTTCCATTAAAACGTTCATTTCTAAAACCCCTTAAACCTTCATTGGCTCCAATATTAGCTGCTTGATAGAACTCAAAATCGTTTCCAAAATTAAAATGTCCTTTTACTTTAGAAGCAAGTACTAATTTGCCATTAGGAATTACCTTATGATCTATAGCTAAAGAACTGATATTATACCCAAAATTTCTACTTTCGTTTAAGTTAGTAGTATACCCTAGTTTAGTTTCAAACTCTACACCTAATGTAGGGAAAGCTTCATTATCTGTATGTCTGTAATAATAGCCAGCTTCTAGATTAGCAAACTGTTGTGTAGAAAAAAGTCTATTGTTTTGGTTGAATTCAGTTTCTAAAAAACGACCAGGAGTTCTTTCTACATTAAAACTTTGATAATCTAATGCTACTTTAATTTTTGCTCCTAAATGACCTCTCCATTGTAAAAAAGAACCCACATTAAATCGTTCTATTCTAACTCTATTAAAATCTAAATTAGGATCTTCTTTTTGTGCTTCTGGATTTAAAGTGTTATTTCCAAGACCAAAATAGTTTCTAGCAAAGTTAGGGCTATTATAACCTACTTGTAAACCTAAATTCCAATGCTTAAATACATTTGCAAATTCACCAGAATATTTAAGTTCATATCCTTGTGTAGCAAAGAAGTAAAAACCAGAGATTTCATGTTTAGATGTAAAAGGATTTCTATCAAAACCATTTACTAAAATAATATTCTTTAAACCTACTTTGATACCATCATCTGGGTTAAAACCTATTGCAGGTGAAATTGTGTTAGATGAACTTTTTAATTTTTTATATTCAAAAGTATTAGTATCATAATCATCTGTCAGTTTTTTAGAAACATTAGGAGTTTTAAAAGTATTTTTTTTAGATTTTTGATCGTAAACTTTTATGTTTTTTGGTGCTTTAATATCATAAATGTCATTATTTAAACCACCAATAATTTTAAGTTTTATTGAATTTTTTCCATTGTATCCAGTAACGTTAAATACATCATCATCATCAAGGCCATAAATCCAAATTTCTTTGGTTATTTTTTTAGAAAATCTTCTTTCTATAACAATATCAGATTTTTTACCATCTTTAATTCTATAAATTGTAATTTTTGTATCTCCGTTTACAAATCGTTCAATATCAAACCAATCGTCTTTATTTGTACCAGTAATTACTTGAAATTCATTTAAGTATTTGTAATAGCGGTCAGAAATCTTTTGAAGGTTACTTCTTCTACCTTTAAGTTTTCTTTTAATATCATTAACGGTTTCATCTTTTACTTGATCAGGAAATTTATTCATTGCATCTTCAATAACTTCATCTGTAATTTGTGATTGAATTCTTGCAACTTGCTTGTCCCAAACTTCTTTATTAGCATTTATAAGCAACATATCTAAAGGATATGCAGAATAACTAAACCATTTTGGTGCTTTTAAATCTTCATTATAAGAACGCATACCTCTTAAGCCTGGCATAGCATTCGTTAAGAATCTTAGAAAAAAACCATCACCAAAAACAGAAAAGGCTTGATCTCTATCTCTTGGTACTGGTCTGTATACAATTTTATCTCCTTCTTTAAATTCAGCCCATCTCCATTGATCTTGGTGTCTATCCCAATCTCCAATTAACATATCAAACAATCTAGCTCTTATGTATGTTTCTTGGTCTAATACATATTTTTCATCTTTTAATAGATTTTTTCTTAAATCATCTGTACTTATAAGATTATTAGAAAAACCAAAATTTTTCTTATCTCCATGACCTTCATCAGTTCTTTCTTCAATCATATATAATTCATCACCATAATCAACATTAAATTCACCTAAACTTTTTTGCTTTGGCACGTAATATAATACTGGCTTTGTATGATAAATATCTA
>Ga0209136_1000893_pt1 | contig 20754 bp, 17 predicted proteins | sample SaaInl0LU_22_DNA_FD_184640 | JGI IMG/M metagenome (GOLD analysis project Ga0209136, IMG submission 184640) | Marine microbial communities from expanding oxygen minimum zones in the Saanich Inlet - ESP_90LU_22_DNA (SPAdes) (version 2) | ecosystem: Environmental > Aquatic > Marine > Intertidal... | reverse complement strand
GAAAATTGGTAGATACCAAACTAGGTAAAATAGAAAGTAAAAAAACAATATTTGTAAAAGAAAATAAAATCATCGCTGTTAAAGATGGTTATATTATGCCAAAAGGTGGTACAGTTATCGATTTAAGAGACAAGGTAGTAATGCCCGGTTTGATAGATTTTCATGTGCATATTGAGCAAGAATTTGATAGAAATACAAGACTAAACAAATATATTTTAAACGAAGCAGATGTTGCTTTTAACTCAGTAGGTTTTGCAAAAACTACTCTGTTAAATGGTTTTACAACTGTAAGAGATTTAGGAGGAACAGGTGTAAATATTTCTATAAGAAATGCTATTAATGCAGGTAAAATTCCTGGACCTAGAGTTTTTACTGCTGGTAAATCTTTGGCAACTACAGGCGGTCATGCAGATCCAACAAATGGCAGTAGTAGAGTATTAATTGGCAATCCAGGCCCTAAAGAAGGTGTTGTAAACTCTGTAGAAGATGCAAAAAAAGCAGTAAGACAGCGTTATAAAAATGGCGCAGACTGTATAAAAATAACAGCAACTGGAGGCGTTTTAAGTGTTGCAAAATCAGGAGACAACCCACAGTTTACAATTGAAGAAGTAAGAGCCATTTGCGAAACTGCCAAAGATTATGGAATGCATGTTGCAGCACACGCGCATGGTGATGAAGGAATGCAAAGAGCCATTATTGGAGGTGTGAAAACAATAGAACATGGTACGTATATGAGTGCTGAAACCATGGAATTGATGAAAAAATATGATGCTTATTTAGTACCTACAATTACTGCAGGTAAAGAAGTTGAAGAAAAAGCAAAAATTGATGGTTTTTATCCTGCAATTGTAGTGCCGAAAGCTTTGGCTGTTGGGCCACAAATACAAGGAACTTTTGCAAAAGCATATAAAAAAGGAGTGGGAATTGCCTTTGGTACAGATGCTGGTGTTTTTAAACACGGTAACAATGGTAAAGAGTTTGGTTTTATGGTAGAAGCTGGCATGCCAGCAATGGAAACCATACAATCTGCTACAATAACAAATGCTACGTTGCTTAAAATGGAAAACGAATTAGGGCAAATTCAAAAAGATTTTTTTGCAGATATTATTGCTGTAGATGATGATCCTACCAAAAATATTGCAACTATGGAAAACGTTGTTTTTGTAATGAAAAATGGTGTGGTTTATAAAAAATAGTATTTAAAAAGTACGAATTTAATACATTTTACTAATCAAAAGTAATGTGCTGATAAGCACCAATATCTGGAGAGGTAGTTCTATCAATACCTAAAATGTCTAGGGTAAAAGGGCTTGCAATGGCTTTGTTAATTGCGCTGCTTTGTTTACCAATAATAAAATCGTTTTTTTGCGTGTCTCTAAAATTGGCAGTACCATTTAAAATGATGTTGCTGTAATTGGGGTTGTTGTTAAAGTCAACTTCAAAAACATCTTCAAAAGAATTACTGCTGTCATTAAATTTAATCATACAGTTTTTTATGGTGTAATTAAATAATCCACCACCATCAACTTTATCTACTAAAAACTCAATATTGTTATTGCCTTCAAAAATACAATTGGTAAAATTGGCGGCTATTAAATCTCTTGTTTCAATAATTTCTTGACCAGCATCATTATTGTATATAAAAAAGTTATTTATTACTACAGCAGGTAATTGTCTAATACCATTGCTCCAGTAATTGGCAAAAGTACTGTGTGTAAAATTGTAAGTTCCTCCAATTGTAGCTGCTAAAGAAGCTTCACCAGCACTTCCAATAACCACATTATAAGCTTCTATGTTTGTTTCTCTTGCCAAAACACCAAAATTTGTTTGGTTATAAATTTCTGTGTTTTGTAGTTTTAAAGTTGGAGTACTTGTGCTACCAATACTATCAATTAAAACACCTATGATTCCGTTTTTTATTAGTGCATGATGAATTTCGTTGTCCCTACTTCCTGCACGCATCCAAATTGTTCCCCATTGACCAGGAATTTCACTAAAAGAATTTTCTAATCTATCTCCTTCAAAAATAACTTTTTCAGACAATGTTCCGTTTACTTTTAACGTAGCTTTATCATCTACAATTAAGCCAGAATTGTCGTGAAAATGGACTCTAGAACCTGCTTCAATTATTAGGGTTTTATTAGCGGGTACCGCTGCATAACCATAAATAACGGTGGGTTTTGTATTGGTAAAAGTCAATTCTGTATCTTCTAAAAAACGCCCTTTAATGCTTGTGGGTTGCCCATCTAGGGTCAGGCTATCTATTTTCATAGAAATAGGGTCTTTACCAGGAAAAATAAAATTAGCATCTTCTACCAAGGTTACCAAATCTACATCTTGTTGGTTGTTGCCAGTATCAAATAAAATTCTGTCTATATATAGAGGACTGCTTTGGTTTGCAACATTGACAGTAGTTTCTATAAAAACAAAAATACTATCTTTTGCAAGGATATCTATATTGCTAAAATCTTTACCAGGAATACCATCTACATTTAAACGGTAGTTAGATGAGGTACCATTTTCTAACTGAATTTTAGGAATGGTAATCGCATTATTACTTCTATTATATACTTTTAAATTGTAAGTGGCAGAACCAATATTGGTAAAAATAGTATCTAAAAAAACAGTGTCTTTAGAAAATTCTAACGTGCCAAAATTAGGAATGGTAGAAAAATCTTTTCTACAAGAACTGATAGAAATTAAAGCACAACAAATTAAAAAAGTAAATAATTGCTTCATAGATTTTATATTTCTTTTAAATAAAAGTAAAAATAAAACTTATAATTGTGTTTATTATTGCTTTATCAATTCAATTTCAAATAATTTGCCCCAATTTTTACCAGTAACAAACAACCTGTTGTTTTCCGCATCAAAAGCAATACCGTTTAAAACTTCATCATTAGCAACTAATTTTTGCGTTTTTTTCATTTCGGCTTCTAAGCCTTTTAGGTTAATCAACCCTTCAACAACACCAGTTTCTGGGTTGATAATTGCAATAATTGGTTTTTGATAGTAATTGGCATACAATTTACCGTTAATAAGCTCTAATTCGTTTAACTGCGTTAACGCTCTATCATGTGCATATGCTTGTATAAAGTGTTTTTCTTTTAGAGTTTCTTTATCTAGAAACCAAATTTTGTTAGTTCCATCAGATTTTATCAATTCACTTTTGTTTTGCGTTAAACCCCAACCTTCTTCGCTTTTATTGTAGCTAAATTCTTTTTCTTTTTTAAAAGTTTCTAAATCGAACACAAAACCTTTTTTAGCTTGCCAAGTAAGCCAAATAATTTTATCACCTACAATGGTCATTCCTTCACCAAAATATTGGTTGTCTAAATCTATTTTCTGTAAAACTTTACCTGTTTTTATCTCTATTTTTCTTAAAGAAGATTGTCCTCTACGTCCTGTAGTTTCATATAAATAACCCCTGTAATACTCCAATCCTTGTGTGTATGCTTTGGTATCATGCGGATATTCATTTACAATTTTATATTTATAAAAATCGGGTTTTGTATCTGCAAAAACCTCTAAAAAAGCATTTTTCTTTTTCGTTTTCCCATCAAAAAAAGCCAATCCATTAATAGCATGTTTACCCACGCCAAGATCGTTGGTATTTAGGGTTAAGGTATTGCCATTACTAGATACCTCTTTGCCATTTACATAAAACTGAACTTTCTCAATTTCTTTGCCTTCTTTTTCAACCATTTTTAAAGTAATGGTTTGGTTTAGCGTGGCTTTTTCTGGCTTTTCTATAGAAAATTTATATGCGTCTGCGCAAGAAATAGTGGTTAATAGAATTGCTAAAAAGTAAAATAGAATAGAAAGCTTCTTCATTATAAATGTAAATTTCGGTTTTTTAGAATGTAAATATTCAAAAAAAAGACAACACCAAGCAACTTTTAAGTGCTAAAAGGACTTACTTTTAAGTGCTAAAAGGACTTGTTTTCTATTAAAAATAACAATATTGCAAATAAAAACAATTTATTTATTTGTAAATTAAAAAATAAGGTTAAATTTGCATCCTCAAAATAGTTAGTTAACAGCTATTTAGATTTTAGAGTAAAACCTTACCAACTTTACTCATACAAACATAATATTAAAGTATTAAATATATTCAAAATGAAGAAAGGAATTCATCCAGAAAATTATAGAATCATTGCTTTTAAAGACATGTCTAATGGCGATGTATTTTTAACACGTTCTACTGCAAACACTAAAGAAACTTTAGAAGTAGATGGTACAGAGTATCCTTTAGTAAAATTAGAGATTTCTAGAACATCTCATCCATTTTACACTGGTAAATCTAAGCTTATCGATGCTGCAGGACGTATTGACAAGTTCAAAAACAAATACGCAAAATTCAAGAAATAATTTTCCTAGAATTTTAAACATATTTAAAACTCCAACATTTATTTGTTGGAGTTTTTTTGTGCGTTCCCTTTCAGGTCGTGCTTTTCATTATATCTTTTTTTCATGCTTCAAAAAAGGATGTCATTTCAATCACTAACGCAATTTTTTGCCAACGAAATTTAAATTTTTGAGCGGAATGAGTTATTTTTAAACTTTATTTTATGTATCATTTTCATGAGAAACACAATTGTTGAAATTTTAAAAATAATAACAATTTTATGTGGAGTATTAGTTTATATTATTTCGCAAATGGGTACTTATCTTTTACTATCTAATTTTGTTATTTTAGCTTTTGTAGCTTTAAGAGGTAGTTTTCAAACCCAAACTATTTGTTAAAAGATTTTCCTTTAGAAGCGAGGTTAAGGTGATTTTTTGAAGAAGAAATAGATGAGATTCAGCAATGTTTTATAGAAGGTAATTTAAACAAAAGCCACAATACTATAGAAAATGGAAATGTGATGTAATAATCTACATAATTAGATAAAGACACCATTACTTTTGCTATAAAACACTATGTATATAAAAAAGAAAAATCTAGTTGTTAATAATTAATATGATAAAACTCTAAATTGTTAAAGAAATTTTGGTGGCAATGTGTTTCAATGCTATTTGCAACTTATGAGTAAATTAGGTTCTTAGAAAAAGAAAAGACGAAGTAGTAATTAGTTTAGAAGACGTTTATTTATAAAAAGAATTTATGATATAGTAATAATAGGAGGAGGGCCCATAGGAATTGCTTGTGGTTTAGAAGCACAAAAAAAAGGACTCAGCTATTTGATTTTAGAGAAAGGACCCATTGTAAATTCGCTTTACAATTACCCCGTAAATATGCAATTTTTCTCGTCTTCTGAACGCTTAGAAATTGATGAAATTCCCTTTATTAGTAAAGAAGCAAAGCCTAGTAGAATTGAAGCTTTAGAATATTATAGGAGAATTGCAACATCTAATAATTTAAATATTCATTTGTTTGAAAAAGTAGAAAATGTTTCCAAAAACGACGATGTTTTTTCTGTAAAAACTTCAAAATACACTTATCAAGCAAAAAATGTAATTGTAGCCACAGGTTTTTACGACATCCCAAATAAATTAGGTATTCCTGGAGAGCAACTGGCAAAAGTAGCACATTATTACAAAGATCCTCATTTTTATGCTGGTCAAAAAGTAGCTGTGGTGGGTGCTAGTAATTCTGCCATAGATGCAGCTTTAGAATGTTGGCGAAAAGGAGCAGAGGTTACCTTGGTTATCAGAGGGAAATCTGTAGGCGATCGTGTAAAATATTGGGTAAGACCAGACGTCATCAATAGAATTGAAGAAGGCAGTATAAAAGCGTACTACAATGCAAATATTACCCAAATTACAGCAACCACTTTAGATATTAAAACAGACCAAGAAGAAATAACGATTGATAACGATTTTGTATTGGCTCTTATTGGATACAGACCCAACTTTACTTTTTTAGAAAAAATGGGCATTCGTTTGTCTGATAATGAAAAAAGAATACCAACTTATCATGAGGAAACTATGGAAACTAATGTGAAGGGCATTTTTTTAGCAGGTGTTATTTGTGGAGGTATGGAAACTCATAACTGGTTTATAGAAAATTCTAGAATTCACGCAAAAATGATTGTAAAAACGATTCTAGAAAATCAGAATTAATAATAGTAATGGAGTAGCATTCCCACAAAAGTAGCAATCGAGATTTTTTTATGTATGAACCCAAAAATCAAAAGAAACAAAAAACCTTGGCCTACTAAAGATGCCATGACTCAAATTTACGAGCAGCATCTTTGGGGCACCAACCATAAACCATTTTATTCTGGTGAAGGTTCTCACAACCCAACCCTTGTAAGACCTTATTCACAAGTAGTACAAGCTTTTTTAAAATCTTTTAAGGCTCCCATTTCTGTTTGCGATTTAGGTTGTGGTGATTTTAATATTGGTAAAGAATTAGTAAAACATACCCAAAAATATATAGGTTTAGATATTGTAGAAAGTTTAATAGACTACAATACAAAGTATTTTAAAGCCAGTAATTTAACATTTCTATGTTTGGACATTGCAAAAGATGACTTACCCAAAGCAGACGTAGTTATTGTAAGTCAAGTATTGCAACATCTCTCCAATATAGAAATTATAGCTATACTAGAAAAACTTACACAATACAAATACATTTTACTTACAGAACATTTACCCAATGGCACTTTTCTTGTTTTTCATCATTTATGATTTAAAGGTTTGTAAAAATAATAAAACCTCTCTCTTATATTAAAGTGATAACTAGTTCACTTTTTGCTGACGTTATACAGAAAATTGAGGGTTTTTCGTAATTCTGTTCAATTTTTTTCTCTCTTTCAATTCGGCAACTACTGTGCTTTTATTCAGCTGACATCTTAGAGCACTAAATTGCGTCTTTGTAACTTCCGCTTTATGTTTTAGTTCTTCGGTCATTTTACATTAATGCTAACGTGTTGGTATATGAAAAGTAGCAGAATAAAAAGGCGATTACTTTCAGTTTAAAAATTGAAAAAGCAGAAAAGCACAAACTTTGTAGTTGGCACTTAACTGCTATTTTTTATATACGTGGTTGTGCAACGTTATTTTTATTCATTGTTTTTTTTGACTAAATTAACATAATATATGAAAAAATAAATGCAGATAGACAAACAACCTGAAGGTGTCAAAAGTTCTTCGTAATTATTTTCCTTTAAGCTAATCCAATCTATGTTTTTTATTGAAATCATAAGCGAAAAAATACTTATAACAAGTAAAATAAAAGTTACTTTTTTAGAAAGTTTAATCATTTTTTTTTTTTTTTAATTATTCTTTAATCTATTTCATAATATCTTTACATTGATCATGCAAATAATCAAAAGCAGTGTAAACACCATAGACTGCAAAACCGCACATTATCCAGGTAGCACAAGATAATAAACTTACAAGAGATAATTCTACAACTACAACTGCCCATAAGCAACCCCAAATACCAGAAGATTTTTGATAATAATCGCCACTATTACTATATGATTCTAATGGACTTATATCATTTTTAATTTTAAGCATATTCACAAAAACATTTTTTTTAGAAAATTCTTCTTCTGTTAAATTTAAAGTTAATATTTTATTTTGTAAATTATTTATTGCAATATCAAAACTTTCATTAGTTATATCTTCTACAATTTTATCAGCTAATTCTAAATCTTTTTCATTAATCCATCCATTTTTTAATGCAGTTTTTTTAATATAATTTTTATCATTTGTCTCAAAAGTTTCAAAAAAGTTTTTAGGAAGTTCTATATTTGTTCCATAAAATTCGTTAACTTGTTTTGTTGCGTCATCATAGACGTTTAGATTAGATAGTTTTTTATCACTTCTTTTATATTCAAACAATTTTATTTCTCCATTTTTATAAGAGTCGTATATACTAAAATCAACTGCTCTTTCTATTACTTAATTTCTAATTTCATATTGTGAACAAGAGAAAAACAGCATAAATATACTTGCACTAATTGCGAAATAAGGATTTCTAAATTTTTTTATTAAATTCATATTTTACTTTTATTTTAAAAATTATATTAATATTATTTTTTTACTACTCTTTCGATTTTCGATTAACTCGGTTTATTTTTTTATTTCGGTTTCAACTTTCACATTTTCCGATTTTGGATGGTCAGTCCTATTTCGACCGTTTTTTGGTTTATGTTGCACAACGGTTTTGTATAAGCATAGTAAGGAAATTGTACGCTATTAGTTTCGGTTTGTAAAATACTTCTGCAAATATAAAATTGCCATTAGTTTAAGCCTTAAACCCTTATTATGCTTATACGTTGTTGGTAGCCGTTTTTTATTCCGTCATAGTTTATATGATAATTTAAACATTATTATCCTTGGTAAAACAAAAGTTCTACGGTCTGAAATCAAAAAATCAGAAAAAGAACTATTTCGTATAAACTCGTTATTAAATAAGTTGTTTACTGTAACTTCAAAAGACCAAGGATTATTCCCTTTTTGAAAAAATAAGGAAGTATTTAATATTTCATTTTGGTTTTGGTTATCGATAGAAATATTTTGAAACTTCTGATAATTATAATCAAGGGTAAAGATGAAATTTTTCCAAAAATCATACTCTAAGGTAAAATTTAAGTTATCGTTTTTAAAATTTGTTTTATTAAATGGGGTTTCATATTTATCGAAAGATTTTCGATATTTCAATTCAATATTTGGAAAAGTTTCAAAGCTGGTTTTGAAGCCTGTATTGAAACTAAAATTGCTAGAGTTATTTTGCAATATATTATTGTTCACAATTTGTAAGTAGTTAGAGAGAATTGCATTACCTCCTATCTGTAAACTTATATTGCCATACCCTTTTCTTAAACTTCCAGACATTGTAATACTCTCATCAGCATTATTTAGTAAAACAGGCTGATTTGCAAAACTTATATTATTAAGAATTACAGTATTTCTTATCCCCTGTTGTGATTTTCGGTAATTTAAAGCAAGATTATAATTTAATTTTTTAAATATACTAAACCTATAATAATAAATACTAGCTTGATGATAGAGTTCGTTCTCTAAAATAGGATTTCCTCTGTAAATACTATTGAAATTTGTTAATGTCTGATTTGCCATCAATCGTGTAATGGATGGGAAGCGAACCTTCAAATTGTAACGAATGTTAATTTTTTCACTTCTTTTAAGGTCGATTTTCAGAAGAAATTCTGGTAAAATATAGCTTTTATTTAGTTTGAAATTATCATCATACTGTTCCAGACTTCTTGAATATTTATGAAGAAACACTCCTGGTTTAAAAGTGAATTTCCCTTTTTGAAATTTTAGATGAGAACCTACATAGGTGTTTACAAAATTAAACTCAGTATCATTACCAAAACCCTCAATAATAAAATCGTTAATTTCACCGCTTGAGAGTTTTTGAAATTCAACCGATTTATATTGATCTTGATAGTATTCTATACCTCCTGTTGTATATAAATGAATGAATCTGCCTAGAACCCAATAATCCTTTAAAAGCAAAGATAAGTTTACAGAGTTTGTTTCTTTGTCTTTTGAAATATCAAAAATAGAATCATCAACAATTGGGATAATATCTTGAAATACCTCGTTATTGGTTAACCAACTAACAATGGAATTACTCTTATTTAAATTAATGTTTCCAATTGCAGTAAGTGTGTGGTTTTTAGACATACTCTTATACCATTCAATATTTTGCTTAAAATCTATATTGTCTGATTGTGAATTTGTATTAATAAAGTTATTTTGGTTATTGAAACTGCTATTGACTTGAATATGATTTTTGTTATCAGATACCTTGATAAAAGATTGTAATTTAAAAGTAGTACCATCTTCTTGTAAGTTTTCTATTGCAATTTTTCCTATTAAAAATTTATTTTCAGGATTACTGGCTATAGACCTACTTTCAAATAAATTCCCTGTTTCATCACTTACATATTCATTCAGCGTTCTAGATTCAAATTCATTATTACTATTTGAGTAGATTGTATAACCAATTAAGTTTGTTTTATCATTTAATGTTTGATTAATACTTGCTGCTAAAAAAGAATGTTCACTATTTTTAAAGTCTTTGTTATTTAAAAATTGTGAAAAATCATCATTAAGGCGAGAAAAATATGCCTTTGGATTCAATACAATTTTATTGTACCCTCCTTCAAAATCTAAATAATCTTTAAATGTAAAGGATTTTGTTCCTGTATTATTAATATCAACGATTAGATTAGTACTGGTTTTTGGGCTGTAATAGAATAAACTAGGATGCACTAAATGTCTATCATTAATACCAGCACCTGCATTAATATCCCCAAACCAAAACTTCTTTTTACCATCTTTCAATTTAATATTCATAGCCATATCATCTGAATCCTCAAGACCTTTTAAAATCGCTATATCAGTATAATTATCTAAAACTTCAACTTCATTAACAGCATCAGCAGGAATATTATTAACTGCTAACTTACTATCTCCTGTAAAGAATTGCTTGTTCTCTACTAAAAATTTAGTTATTTTTTTTCCTTGAACTGTCACATTTCCTGCTCGATCAACTTCTACACCAGGTAATTTTTTTAAAACATCCCTTAATTTTCTTTCTTCACCTGTTACAAATTTATCGGTTTGATAGGTAATAGTATCTTTTTTAATACTTACAGCTAACTTAGCATCAATTTTAACCTCATCTAAGACTTCATTTTTTTCATCTAAGACAAAATTTTGTAAAGTGTCTTTTTGAGCAAGAAAAGTTATTGTTTTAGATTTTAATCCTAAATAACTGATTTTTAATTTATACTTTTTATTCTTTTGTAATTTTATTGTATACCTTCCTAATTCATCAGTAATAGCAAAAGATACTTTTAAATTTTCAATTGGCTCTGCGATTATATTTGTGTAAGCCAAAGGTTTATTCGAGCTATCAAACACTTTACCGATAATTTTAACAGTTTGAGAAAAAGTGAAGTTTCCCAAAAAAAGGAGCATAAAAAAAAACCAGGTATTTAAATTAATTGCCTTTCTTGTTTTTTTTAAATTTTTCATAAAAGTTTTTTCCAAAAACACTCTCCATTTTTTTATTGATAATAATATTAAACTCTTGAAGAGTTACTTTTTTCCCTTTTTGAGGCATTTTGATTTTATTTAAGCTTGAATCTTTGATTTTAATTTCTGAAGCAATAAAGTAGAAACTACCATTTCTTGATTCAAGTACTAGTCCAGGTAGACCATCATATCCTGCTGGACCATAGGGAAGAGGTATTTCAGGGGTATACCACACTATGATATTGAAATTAGTCATCTTCTTTTTTATAGGATTAAATTCTTGATATGTAGTAGTAGCTTTAAAGCAAATATACTTTCCAATTTTCTTAGACTCTTTTGAAAGTGTCCAATTATATTTAGAGTATTTATCTGAAATAAGAAACAAATCACCATCGACAGTCTCTTTTTGTTCTAACCTAATTGTGTCTTTTAAGTTTTTATAATAAACACCTTTTCCACCACCTCTTCCAACAAACCTTTGATTTGCTCCATCAATTTGTAAACTTTTTTCAAAAGTAAATATTGCAGACTCTTTATTACTTTTGAGTAAATAGTTTAAACCTTTTAATATTTTAGGCGGATTACTTGTTTCGTCGTTATATTTCTTTAGAGCTTTTTGATAGGTTACCTCTATATTTAAATTTTGACTAATTGAGATAAAAGAAAAGAGCAAACAAGAAATTAGAAATAATATTTTTTTCATCATAAGATAGTTTTAAGAACTCTTGAACTTTGTTCAAGAGTTCAATTTTAATAATTATAAGAATACTGGTTCTAACATAGCATCAGCACCGCCAGAATCATTACATAAGTCATAATACCACATTGCAGTATCAAAATATTCTTCCGAACACCCGAATTCGCCATATGCATCTTCTTCTGCATCTGCTGCTGCTACAGCATAGTCTCTACAACCATTATCTGAGAGATAAGGAGTTTTCTCTATTTTATTGTTAGCATTTAGAGAAAATAGAGATAAAGTCATTAATGTTGTTAATAATAATTTTTTCATGATTATTTTTTTTAAATTATAAAAATACTGGTTCTAACATAGCATCAGCACCACCTGCATCTTCACACATATCATAATATTCAAGAGCAGCGTTCATCCAATCATAAGCGCACATCTCGCCATAAGCATCTTCTTCAGCATCAGCAGCATTGGCTGCATATTCTTCGCAGCTCATGTAATCTTGTGTTTTTGTTAATGAATTAGCACTCATTGACAACGATACCATAATAAAAAACGTAAATAAGAATTTCTTCATAGTTTTTAAAATTTTTGCTCCATTAAGGTCTTGAGCGGTTAGTTTTCGACCTAAAGGTAATCAATCGATTTCCAAATTTAATTTACTTCTGTCGGTTCAATTTCTCATTCAAGTGAGTGGCTTTGGTCATTTTATAGTATGACTCTTTCTTTTTCTGAACCGTCGTTTATTAACTAAATGTTTCTCTCAAATGGCTACCAACTCTTTATAAACAAATAAAAAGTTGTTATATCCCGTTTATAAAGCGGGTTATCTTTTCTATTGTAAAAATAAACCCTAAAAACGATGTTGTCAATCCCTGAATTCAGGGATATTTTGGCATCCCTGAATCCAGGGATAAATATCCCTGAATTCAGGGATATGAAATTTTTAAAAACCTGACAATCAGTTTATTGTGTTTTGGTGTTTTTTATGCAAAAAAAGAAGGTTTAAAAAATGAAAAAGCTAGCAAAAGAAATTTTAGCTACTAGTTTAGCTACCTTAACATCTATTGTAGTTTTGCTGAAATTAAATGAGATGAAGCGGAAGTTGTTAAAAAGTAACTTGTATTCTTATATGACCGAGTTTAATTTGTTATATATCAAGTTATCTAAGTTATGTTTTTTTTCGCTAAAACTCAACATATAAAAACTCTATTTTAAAAACAAAAAAACCACCTCAATTTTGAGGTGGTTTTGTATACTTAAAGACACTGTGTGTCTTACATATAATCTTCTATTGGGTTGCAAGAACAAATTAAATTTCTGTCACCATAAGCATCATCAACTCTGCGTACAGTAGGCCAAAATTTATTGTCTGAAATGTATGGCAAAGGAAAAGCTGCTTGTTTTCTGCTGTAAGGTAAATCCCAATTATCTGCAGTTAACATTTCTTGTGTGTGTGGTGCATTTTTTAAAAGGTTGTTGTCATTCTCTTTGGTCGCATTTTTAATTTCTTCACGTATAGAAATCATAGCATCACAAAAACGATCTAACTCTGCAATAGATTCAGATTCTGTAGGTTCAATCATCATAGTGCCACCTACAGGAAAAGAGACTGTTGGTGCATGGAAACCATAATCCATCAAACGTTTGGCAATGTCTACAACTTCAATTCCGTTGTTTTTAAAATCTCTACAATCTATTATCATTTCGTGTGCTGCACGTCCTTTTTCGCCTGTATATAAGGTTTTATAATGTCCTTGTAAACGCTCTTTAATGTAGTTGGCATTTAAAATGGCGTTTTTAGTAGAATTGGTTAATCCTCTAAAACCTAACATGGTAATGTACCCATAAGAAATTAAACAAGCCAAAGCAGATCCCCAAGGAGCAGCAGAAATCGCAGTTATGGCGTGTTTGCCACCTGTTTTTATCTTTGGGTTTGTGGGTAAAAAAGGCACTAATTGTGGTGCTACACAAATTGGGCCAACTCCTGGACCACCTCCACCATGCGGAATGGCAAAAGTTTTGTGTAGGTTTAAGTGACAAACGTCTGCACCAATAGTTGCAGGATTTGTTAAACCTACTTGAGCATTCATATTGGCACCATCCATATAGACTTGGCCACCATTATCGTGAATTATTTTAGTAATTTCTTGAATTTCGCTTTCAAAAACACCATGTGTAGATGGATAGGTAACCATTAAGGCTGCTAAATTATCTTGGTGTTTTTCTGCTTTTTCTCGTAAATCTGCCACATCTATATTTCCGTTTTCGGCAGTTTTGGTAACCACAACTTTCATACCAGCCATTACAGCAGATGCAGGGTTTGTACCATGTGCAGAAGCAGGAATGATACAAATATTTCTGTGTGATTCGTTTCTAGATTGGTGATAGGCTCTAATTGTCATTAAGCCAGCAAACTCACCTTGCGCACCAGAATTGGGTTGTAAAGATGTACCTGCAAAACCCGTAATAATATTTAATTGATGTTCTAGTTTTTGTAAAACTTCTTGGTAACCTTCTGCCTGATTTAAAGGTACAAATGGGTGTATATTTCCCCATTGTGGATTGCTTAAAGGCAACATTTCTGAAGCTGCATTTAACTTCATGGTACAAGAACCTAAAGAAATCATAGAATGATTTAAAGCTAAATCTTTACGTTCTAATTTTTTAATATAACGCATCATAGCTGTTTCAGATTGATACGTATTAAAAATTTCGTTATCTAAAAAAGAGGTGTTTCTAGCAACATTTTCCTTAATTATTTCAAAATTAGAGTGAAAAGGTTCTTGGGTTAAAATTTGAGAAAATTGTCCACTATAATCTTCGTTTAAAGGATTTTGACGAGGTTTTAATTCCCCAAAAATGGTAAACAATTGCATCAAATCTTTTTCTGTGGTTGCTTCGTTTATAGAAATAGAAACCAAACTATCTGAAACGTAATTAAAGTTTACTTTAAACGATTCTGCAATTGGTTTTAATCTTATTGCATCAATTTCTACTAATAAGGTATCAAAATAAGAGGTATTAAGCTGTTTAAAACCAGCTTTATCAAAATAATTAGCAACTAATTTTGTTTTATTATGAACAGAGTCTGCAATAAATTGGATACCTTCTTTACCATGATACACAGCATACATACCAGCCATTACTGCTAGTAGAACTTGTGCTGTACAAATGTTAGAGGTTGCTCTTTCTCTTTTAATGTGTTGTTCTCGCGTTTGCAATGCCATACGTAAAGCAAACTCACCATTTTTGTCTTTGGTAACACCAATAATTCGCCCAGGAATACTTCTTTTGTAAGCTTTTTTGGTAGCAAAATATGCTGCATGTGGGCCACCATAACCTAAAGGAATTCCAAAACGTTGGGTGGTACCAACCACTACAGATGCACCAAATTCTCCTGGAGCTTTTAATTTTACTAGAGATAAAATATCTGCTGCAACAGCAACTTTTATATCATTATTATTGGCTTTGGCAACAAAATCTTCGTAGTCAAAAACCTGCCCTAATTTTCCTGGATATTGTAAAATAGTACCAAAATAATCGTCTGCAAAATCAAATTCTTCATGATTGCCCACCACCAATTCTATACCAATGGGTGTAGATCTTGTTTGCAATAAGGATAAGGTTTGTGGTAAAATTTCATCAGAAACAAAAAACTTGTTAGCGCCTGCTTTTTTCTTTGCACGTTCTCTAACATCAAACAACAAAGCCATGGCTTCTGCTGCGGCTGTAGACTCGTCTAATAAAGAAGCGTTTGCCAATTCCATACCTGTTAAATCGCAAACCATGGTTTGGAAATTTAACAGTGCCTCTAAACGCCCTTGAGCAATTTCTGCTTGGTAAGGTGTGTAAGCTGTATACCAACCTGGATTTTCTAAAATATTACGCTGTATCACACTGGGTACAATGGACTCATGATAGCCCAAACCAATGTAACTTTTAAATACTTTATTTTTATCTGCTAATGTTTTAATATGACCTAAATACTCATATTCGCTCATCGCAGGATCCAAATCTAAGTCGTTTTTTAAACGAATATTGTCTGGCACAGTTTCATTTATTAATTGTTCTAAGCTGTCTGCTTTAATAGTTGAAAGCATTTTTTCTTGCTCCTTTTTATTAGGGCCAATATGTCTAAGTTGAAACGAATTTGTATTCATTAATTGAGTTTTGTTTTCGACTGATTTCAACGAATTTGTATTCATTAATTGAGTTTTGTTTTCGACTGATTTCAATCGATTTAGTATACGTTTTAACACCCAAAAAATTGCTTAATTTTAAGGATGTACAAAAATAAGCATTAAAAGAAATCTTTTTTAGTAGAATTCTAAGAATTTCTAGTTAATTATTAACTAAAATTGAATGTTATAAACAGATAGTTTATTTTTGTTTAATGAACATTTTACAAAAAATTTTTAGTTTTTACATCAACACTAGTATTCATTTGGCTTTGGCTGTATATGCCTTTTTAAGACTCACTGAACAATATTTTAGTTTGCCTTATAATGAAAACTTAAATTATTTTGTTTTTTTTGGTACCATTACAGGCTACAATTTTGTAAAATATGCAGGCGTTGCCAAATTGCATCACAGAAGTTTAACCAACAACTTAAAAATCATTCAGATTTTTTCTCTTATCTGCTTTATTGTCATGTGTTATTACATGTGTTTGATGCCTTTTACAACCTTGCTTTTTTCTCTACCTTTTACCTTTTTAACTATTTTATATGCCATTCCTTTTTTAAGCGGATTTGATAAAAACTTACGACAAATTAGTTATTTAAAAATTATTGTAGTGGCTTTGGTTTGGACTGGTTTTACGGTTTTAATTCCGTATTTAGATACAGCACAAACACTAACCTATAATGTGTTTTTACTAAGCTTACAACGTTTTTTAATAGTGGTGGTTTTAATTTTACCTTTTGATATTAGAGATGTAAAGTATGATGCCATTTCACTGCAAACCATCCCCAAAAAAATAGGATTAGAAAAAACAAAAAGAGTAGGTCTTTCTTTGATGCTTTTTGCCTTATTAATAGAGTATGCAATTAATGCAGGAGATGGTTTTAAAAATGCCTTTTTGGTCTTCTTTTTTATAATACTCATTTTTTTAATGCGTGCCAAAATCAATCAATCTAAATATTATAGTTCTTTTTGGGTAGAATCTTTACCTATTATTTGGTGGTTGGTTCTTTTAGGATTTCATAATATTTTCTAGTTTTTTAGCACTATTTTATCAACTTATAGCTTAATGTAAAAAATTATAACAAATATCATAAAACTTTAAAATAGCTTTCTAATAAGCATTGATATTTGTAGTTTTACAAAGAATAAATCAACCAAGATTTTATAAGAAAATGATTACCAAGAAAAGAAATTATATTTTCGATTTTGATAGTACTTTAACACGTGTAGAGGCACTAGATGTTTTAGCAGAACTTACGCTAGAAAATAATCCTAAAAAAGAAGAAATTATTCAAGAAATAATAGATATTACTAATTTAGGAATTGATGGCGAAATTTCTTTTACAGAATCTTTAGAAACACGTATTAAGTTGCTAGAAGCCAATAAGTCAGATTTAGATGGTTTGGTTGAGGCTTTAAGAAAACAAGTCTCTAAATCGATAGAAAATAACAAAGAGTTTTTTGAAGAGTTTGCAGATGATATTTATGTAATTTCTTGTGGATTTAAAGAGTTTATAGACCCAATTGTGGCGGCATATAACATTCCATCAGAAAGAGTGTATGCCAATACTTTTGAGTTTGATAGCAATGGGAAAATCATTGGTTTTGATAGTGTGAATCCACTATCTCAGCACAATGGAAAAATCAAGTGTTTAAAAGATATGAACCTTGAAGGAGAAATACAAGTTATTGGCGATGGTTATAGCGATTATGTAACTCGTGAAGCTGGTGTAGCAGATAAGTTTTTTGCTTACACAGAAAACGTTTCAAGAGAAAAAACAACAGAAAACGCAGACCATATTGCCCCAAATTTAGATGAATTTTTATACATAAATAAGTTGCCTAGAAAAATAAGTTACCCAAAGAACAGAATTAAAATTTTATTATTAGAAAACGTACATTCAGATGCTTTTAAAAAGTTAACTTCTGATGGTTTTTCTGTAGAAACTGTATCTAAAAGTTTGTCTGAAGACGAATTGATAGAAAAAATAAAAGACGTACATGTTTTAGGAATCCGTTCTAAAACCAACGTTACACAAAAAGTAGTAGATGCTGCAGAAAAATTAATGGTAGTAAGTGCCTTTTGTATTGGTACCAAACAAATTGATTTAGATGCGTGTAAAGAAAAAGGAATTGTGGTCTTTAATGCACCTTATAGCAATACACGTTCAGTAGTAGAATTGGCAATTGGCGAAATTATTATGTTAATGCGTTCTGTATTTCAAAGAAGTACAGAAATACACAATGGTCAATGGCAAAAAACAGCAGCAGGTTCTAGAGAAGTGCGTAGTAAAAAATTAGGTATAGTTGGTTATGGTAATATTGGTAAGCAATTATCGGTTTTAGCAGAAGCTTTAGGTATGGATGTTTATTATTACGATGTTGAAGATAAGCTAGCCTTAGGTAACGCAACAAAAGTGAGTAATTTAGAAACGTTATTGTCTATTTCGGATGCAGTTAGTTTGCACGTAGATGACAATGCTGCTAATAAAAATTTCTTTGGAGAAAGAGAAATTTCTAAAATGAAAGATGGAGCAGTTTTAGTAAACTTATCTAGAGGATTTGTAGTAGATATACCAGCATTAGTTGCTGCTTTAAAATCTAAAAAAATAGCAGGTGCAGCTATTGATGTTTATCCAGAAGAACCAAGAAAAAATGGCGAATTTATTACCGAATTAAAAGGACTAGATAACGTAATTTTGACACCTCACGTAGGTGGTAGTACAGAAGAAGCACAAAGAGATATTGCAGATTTTGTACCTAGCAAAATTATGGCATACATTAACTCTGGTAACACTGTAGATGCTGTAAACTTTCCAAACATTCGTTTGCCAAGACAAACCAATGCACACCGTTTTTTACACATTCATAAAAATGTACCAGGTGTGATGGCAAAAATTAATAAGATTTTAGCAAAATACGATCTGAATATCAACGGGCAATATTTATCTACAGACCCAAAAGTGGGCTATGTAATTACAGATTTAGATAAAGAATATAATAAAGAAGTAATAGACGAATTAAGAAAAGTAGAGGGCACCATTAAGTTTAGAGTCTTGTATTAAAATTGAAGTTTATAAAATATTAGACCTCATAGATGATATAATTTATGAGGTCTTTTTTGTTAATTTATTCCAATTTCTGTAACCAAAATTTATAATGATTTAAAGTTTTAACTTATCTCTCAAATCAATAATATTTTTGTCTTTAATCCCTAAATAACGTCTACTGCCTAAGTATCTATTTTTGTTATATTCGTCATACAAAGGATGATTCGCATCCATAGAAGAAATATGTACATTTCCAGAAGCATGAATAAATTCTTGTTTATTATTTCCTAACCAAATACCTACATGTGTTACTCGTTGTTGTTTATTTAGGGTTGCTTTTTTTCCAAAAAATAATAAATCCCCTTTTTGCAAATCAGAAAAATTAAGGTTTACGTCTACTTTTTTACCAGCATGTATTTGTTGTGAGGCATCTCTAGGAATGATAAAACCATTCATTAAATACACCATTTTTGTAAAACCACTGCAATCCATTCCTTTGGCAGAAGTGCCGCCCCATAAATAAGGGAAGCCTTCCATTGTTTTTGCAATTTTTTCAACATTGCTTTCAGTTGGGTTTAAATTATCTAACCAAGCATCATACATCAGTGCTTCATCTCTTTTAATAAAACCTACTCTATTGTCGGGGTACGCGACTTTAACGTAATTAGGGTGCAAGGCAACAAGCTTTAAAATCCCTCCTAAAGAAATGTCAGAAACAATACTGGCATTTGTGCTTTTATCAGCATAAACATACCCAAAGTTTTTGGTGTAAATTATTTTTTTATTATTGTCCCATTGGTCAAGTTCTTCTTTGTTCATTAAGGTAATTCCACCTTTATCTACCCAAGAAATATAATTATCGGGTGTTTGTATTCTATAAAAATCGCCTTCTTTATCTAGTACTTTTAAAGACATTCCTAGCAAACCTTGTGTACCTAATTCTGCAGAATGTTTAGGTGCAGATCTAATATTAATAACAGAATTTCTAGCAACAGCATATTTTTTATTACCTACTGTAGTATCTGGTAAAACTCTAATTTTATTTACAAATTTAACCTCTAAAGATTTTAAACTATCTAATAATTTTAGATAGGCTTCCTCCGTATCAGTTGTACCAGTTACAATAATTTTATCATCAGAATAATCGAAATTAATATTAAAAATGGCAACTCTTTTGTCTGGTGCATATTGCTCTTGTATGCTTCTACTTACACTTTTTAAACCAGAAATTAATTTAGTATTGTTGCTGCAAGAAAACAATAGAATTACAATTAATAAAGAGAAGATTTTTGTAATTTTCATAAAAACATTTTTAATATTTTATCACAATAAAGATACTAATTTATTCATTTAAAATTAGTTCTAAATTTAGAGTGTTTTATTTTTGAGAAGAATCATTTTTAAAAATGAAAAATAAAAACACCTTAGCATTTGTAAAACAATTTAAAAAAAATAGATAGACGAACATCGTTATTTGTTAAAACCGCCAGTTGGTAACAAATAAGTTTAACACTACTGCGAATATATTATAATGGTAGTTGGTGGGCTAATCAATAGAAAAGACTACTGTTATAGCGAAACACCATTTTATTTGTGCCAATTACAAGGTAAATAATTGGGTGCAAAAGATTGGTGATCAAGCTAATTGTTAATCGGTAATAAGCTGTATTATATGTTTAAGTTGATGGTTTTGTTTTCAGTTAACTGAAACTTCGCATCATTATATTTTGGTGGTCTTATAAAACCTTTTGTGTTGTTAGAAAACCCATAATCTTCTTTTGGGATTCCAATAAAATTGGTGTCCATTTTGTTGTTGTTGTTTTCGTCATGAAAAAATGAAACAGCATATTCCCCTTT